>JABLTT010016378.1_pt1 | contig 211378 bp, 195 predicted proteins | sample 7160061 | NCBI WGS metagenome assembly JABLTT01 (sample SAMN14651232, study PRJNA627086) | human gut metagenome | isolation source: feces | host: Homo sapiens | reverse complement strand
TTGTCTTCCCATCTCCCGGCTGCTTTAACATACGCAACACTCCTTTCCTGCCTTATCTGTTATTTACAGGTGCGTGCCACGCTCCTGTTTTTATCATCAAGGAAGCATTACCACCGAAATTTCTCCGGCACTCCTCGTCTGTCCAGATATTCTTTTCTCGCCTGTTCCCGTTCTTCCTCCGTGGGCGCAGTTTTGTATTTTGAATATAAATCTCTCATTACCAAAGAATCCAACTTTGCTTCTAATCCTTGTTTTATGCTTGGTAAATTTTCTTCCATATCCAACAAATGGAATTTTACAAGTTCCATAAATAGCTGCTCTGGTATCTGTATTTGTTTCATAAGGTCTCCTTTCCAACTCCGCAACAATGCAATGTCTTTAGTGTTTGCAACCTTGCACTTACGTCTCTGCAATTTCTATACACACTGCATTGTTGCGTTCTTATCTACGATTTCACAATTTCATCAAGTTTCCAATACCACGATTCTCCGATTCGTTTTCCTTTAATACCCAACTCTTTTTTTGCATTTTCCAATGTTCGTTTTGAAATTCCTTTTTCTTCGGCAAGATTAACAATATCCTCACTTTTCACCACATTATTTGTTTCTGCCAGTTCATAAATGAGTTGTTTTGCCCGCTCCTTTTTATTTGCTTTCGGGGTTACTCCTCCTAGCAATTCGTCTGCCGTAATTTCATAATTGCCTAACCACTGAAACCCGTCTTCTTTCAGTTCAAACGCTTTTGAATGTCCAAATGCAGCAAGGTTATTTTTTATTTGTACAACTGCACGTGTATTTTCCTGTCCCTCTATTCTACCGACTAAAAGAACGCTTCTTGCTACTGCGAAAAAATCAATCGAACCCATTCCTCTATATGCCGCCTTGTTTCCGGCAGCCTTATTCATGTGACCGATCAGGATAATTGCACACTTATACTTCTCTGCTAAAAGTCCTAATTTCTTAGTCATATCTCTTGCTTCATTTGCCCGGTTCATATCCATTCCGCCCCCCACATAGGCTTGTATCGGGTCTAATATAAGTAATCGTGCATTGGTTTGAATAATCGCCTGTTCCAATCGTTCGTCCACCATAGAAAGGGATTTTTCGCTTTCGTCAATGACCATAATTTTCTCACAATCAGCGTCTGCCGCTTCAAGTCTCGGCTTTACTGTATCTGCTAATCCATCCTCGGCAGTCTGATAAATAATATTCATAGGCTCTGATACCTGCATATCTTCATCAAGTCCGATACCCTTTGATAATTTGGCTGCAAGATTCAATACAAGGGTTGTCTTCCCATCTCCCGGATCGCCTTGAATAATTGTCAATTTTCCATAAGGAATAAACGGATACCATAACCATTCAATTTCCTGTGACTGAATATCAGCCATATTGATTATTTTCAATTCAATTTTCTGTTCTTCCATAAAGTCCTCCATTCAAAAATTCTGTTGTTTCTGCGGAGAACCTCTGTTATACTGATTTTGTAAATATCTTGATAACAAAGGTTATCCGATTTTTCGTAAGTCCTAACAGTTGCCGCTGTCGGGACTTTTTTCTGTTCCCTGCCAAAGATACTTCGCTCCGTCTAACATCCATATAATGGCTTTCAGCATATCCAGACAGTCATTTTTCATCTGCTCCAGTCCTTCGTCTGATAACAAGATTTCCTGCTCTTCAAATTGCTTTAGGATTTCCGCAATGTTGTACTGCATGAATTGTAATTCCTCAACCAGTTGATATATCACTTCCTTTTTCCCGACTACACACACTTTGTTATAGATACAGGAACGTACAAAATAATCTTTTTTCTGCATACCGCTCGCTTTGATTTTTGCTTCTATTTCGTCCCTTTCTCTTGGGGAAATACGAAAACTGATTGTTGGGTATTTGTGTACTCCGCTCATAGCTACTCCTCTCCATTGGCAATTTCCAACTTCTCTGCCAATTCTGCTTGTTTATTGGGATACAAATGGGAATAAGTATTCAAGGTAGTCTCAATCTTTTCATGCCCCAACCGTTCTGCAATCGCCAATGGCTGAAATCCCATTTCTACCAGTAAGGACGCATGAGAATGCCTTAAATCATGCAGGCGGATACGTCTAACGCCTGTTGCTTTTATCCCCCGAACCATTTCATGCTCCATAAATGATTTTGTAAATCGGAATATTCTTTCATTTTCCGTTATTCCATACAACATACTGCAATACTCTTTTAACTCCTCTACTAAAAATGATGGAATAGATATTTTCCGATTGCTTTTCGGTGTCTTAGGCGGCGTGATCATATCTTTACCATTCAAACGCTGGTATGACTTGTTAATCGTGATACACCGCTTCTCTAAGTCTATATCTTCATAAGTTAAAGCGAGTAATTCTCCGATTCTCATACCAGTCCAATATAAAAGCAAAAACGCCATTCTTGCTTCCGGCTTACTATCCATCGAGGGTAAAAACTCTTTGAACTCCTGTTTTGTCCAAAAATCCATTTCGTCAGCCTTACTCTTTCCGATACTTCCCGCTTTTCTGCAAGGATTATCTCGCAAATCATAATAGCGTACAGCATAATTAAAAAGCGCTGCCATCTGATTGTTAATGCTTTTCAAATAAGTTGGAGCATATCCCTTTTTAATCAACTCATTTTGCCATGCTCTGATATCTGAAGTTTGAATTTCACACATTTTCTTGTGTTTGAAATACGGAGTTACTTTCAAATCAAACACATATCGCTTATTAATAATCGTGCTTTCTCGCAAGCGGTTCTCCATATCTGCAAAATAAATTTCTACGAAGTTTTCAAAACTGATATCCAGATTCTTCTGCTGTTGCTGGAGAAAATTTCTTTCCCATTCATCCGCTTCTCCTTTTGTTTTAAAACCTCGTTTGTTCTTTTTTCGGCGTATTCCCTGCCAATCCTTATAATAAAACTGACTGCGCCATAATTTTCCGTCTCTCGTTGCCGGCATATCATCATCCCCTTTCTTCTAAACTACCATTCCATAAAATTTTTCCTGAAAATACTTTCTTGGCACTTTTCCCGAAATCACTCGAAATCCCTTTGCTTTCAACTCATCATTCAGTCCTCGAATAACTTTATAGGCATACCCTCTGGATACTCCGAGTAATTCAGCAACTTCATCTGCGGTAATATACATTTTCATCGTATTCTCCATATTCATTTCTCCTTTCCTTTTTAATCTTAGTACACTTTTGTGCTCCTTGTAATTCGCATTATATAGTACACATTTGTGTTCGTCAAGTGTTTTTCATAATTTTTTATACACAAATGTGTCCCAATGTGCTAAACTATCACTAGACACACAAAACACAAAAAGGAGAAACGCTATGACTGTCGGAGAAAAAATCAAATATTATCGGAATATACGTGGAATATCACAAGAAATGTTGGGGAATCTTTCCGGCATAAATCCAGCTACTATCAAAAAGTATGAATATGGTATTCGCAATCCAAAGCCGGATCAATTACTGAAAATTACAAACGCCCTTGGCATTAGCATTAACCTGTTCATGGATTTTGATATAGAAACCGTATCGGATGTGCTTTCTTTACTGTTTAAACTGGATGAGCAAGTAGATATGAGATTTGAAGCAGAAAAAGATGAAAACGGAGAATTTATCCCTTCTACTGTAAAATTATCTTTTCAGAATGCCGCAATCAATCAGAAACTTTGCACCTATCTGAAAGCGAAGCAAATAAAAGAAAATCTGGAAACCTCTAAAGAGAAGTTGAGCGCCAAAGATGATTATACAGAAACTATAAATGAGATTGAGCAGAATATAGAAGATATTAAAAATCATCTTGTAGACGATAATATGGTAGTTAAAAAAGGCACTGACGGAATTACTGTAAAATTATTTCCGCAATAATCCCTAAAACCTATTGACTCCAACGTAACGTGATACTGTATGCTATTCTTGTGAAGCAAAGTAGATATATGCCGGCATTTTCCATCTTGCTTCTCTATCATTAAAGGAGCTGATAAAATGAAAACCATAAGTCAAGTTGCTAAATTAACAGGGGTAAGCATACGCACTCTGCAATACTATGATGAGATTGGGTTATTAAAGCCCAGCGAACTTACTCCTGCAGGCTATCGTCTATACGATGAACACGCATTGCAAACCCTACAACAAATCCTCTTTTTCCGGGAATTAGATTTTCCGTTAAAAGGCATTATCAAAATCATGCAAAACCCTGACTTTGATAGGATTTCCGCTTTCCAAAAACAAAAAGAACTGCTTCTTCTAAAGCGTAATCGAACAGACAGACTTATACAGCTTCTTGAACGACTTGAGAAAGGAGAAGAATGTATGAGTTTCAAAGAATTTGATTTATCAGAGTATATCCACGCATTAGAAGATTTTAAGGTTAATCAAACAGACACAATTATTAAACATTGGGGAAGTATCGACAATTTTGATATGTTCATTCAAAGAATTAAAGACGATGAGGAAAACGTAGCCAAACTCGCCATTCAGCATTTTGGAAGTATTGAAAAATATACAGAAGAAATGAAATATAATCTGGAACACTTTTCAGAAATTATGGATAAAGAATGGAATGAAGAGACAGAAAAAATCGCCGCTCAGTCAGATCTGCTGTACGGAAAACTAACAGCCAATTTAACCTGCGATGTATCCTCCCCCCAAATACAGGAAATCGTTTATGAGATACTGGAATTTATCAAAAAGCAGGGTTCTTCTGTGACTCTTGATAAACCTCTCATAAATATACTGATTGACTCCTATTCCAATGATTATGTCAAAAACATAACCGATAAAAAATATGGTGACGGCGCTTCTGACTATATTGTAAAAGCCTTTCGATATTACTCCGAAAATAATACTCCATCAAAGAAATAGAGCCAAAGTAGAGCCAACAGACATAAAGAAACCTCGGAAACCCTTGTAAAATGGGCATCCGAGGTTTTCTGTCCGTTATTCAAACTCAATCGTCGCCGGCGGCTTCCCCGTACAGTCATACAGCACGCGGTTTACGCCTTTGACCTCATTTACAATCCTGCTGGTGACCTTTGCCAGAACCTCCCAGGGGATCTGTGCAGACTCTGCGGTCATAAAATCGCTTGTAAGTACGGCCCGGAGGGCGATGGCATAGTCATAGGTTCTTTCATCTCCCATGCAGCCTACAGAGCGCATATTGGTAAGGGCTGCAAAATACTGGCCCAGATTCTTATCTGCTCCGGCTTTTGCAATCTCCTCACGGTAGATGGCGTCCGCATCCTGTACGATCCGCACCTTGTCTGCAGTTACCTCTCCGATGATGCGCACGCCCAGACCGGGGCCGGGGAATGGCTGACGGAATACAAGGTTTTCAGGAATGCCAAGCTCCAGTCCTGCCTTGCGAACCTCATCCTTAAAGAGCAGTCTTAAGGGCTCTACCAGTTCTTTGAAATCAACGTGCTCAGGAAGTCCGCCTACGTTATGGTGGGATTTGATCACTGCAGACTTTCCAAGTCCGGACTCAATCACATCGGGATAAATGGTTCCCTGAACCAGATAGTCCACTGCTCCGATCTTTTTAGCTTCTTCCTCAAATACGCGGATAAATTCCTCGCCAATGATCTTGCGCTTTGTCTCCGGATCTTCCACACCCTTTAACTTCGCATAAAAGCGCTCCTGTGCATTCACACGGATGAAGTTTAAGTCATAAGGGCCTTCAGGGCCGAATACCGCCTCTACCTCATCGCCTTCATTTTTACGGAGCAGACCATGGTCTACGAAAACACAGGTCAGCTGTTTTCCAATGGCCTTGGAAAGCATAACAGCCGCAACAGAGGAATCGACACCGCCGGAAAGAGCACAGAGCACCTTACCGGAACCGATTTTTTCCCGAAGAGCCTTGATGGTCGTATCTACGAAGGAATCCATTTTCCAGTCGCCAGAGCAGCCGCAGACATTATATACGAAGTTGGAGAGCATCTTTGTGCCTTCTTTGGTGTGTACTACCTCCGGATGGAACTGAACTGCATAGAAATTCTTCTCGGCACACTCCATACCGGCTACCGGGCAGGACTCTGTATGAGCAGTGATGCGGAAACCGGCAGGAACCTCAGCAATATATACGCCGTGACTCATCCAGCAGACGGTTTTGGGAGATACACCGTCAAAAAGCTGAGAGGCTGTATCCACATCTACTTCTGTATGTCCGTATTCGCTGACAACGGCCTTTTTTACAACACCGTCTAACAGGTAGCTCATCAGCTGAGCGCCATAGCAGATTCCTAAAACCGGAATTCCCAGTTCAAAGATCTCCTTGGAACAGCGGGGTGCTCCGTCCTCAAATACCACATCCGGACCGCCGGTAAAAATGATTCCCTTGGGATTCATCTGGCGGATCTGATCCAGACTCATGTTATAGGGATGTACCTCGCAGTAAACATTACATTCACGGACACGGCGGGCAATCAGCTGGTTATACTGGCCGCCAAAGTCTAAAACAATAATCATCTCTCTTGCCATGAGATTATCTCCTCTATCTGTTATTTCCTTATAAATCGAAAGAGATTGTACATTGAAAGTACAATCTCCTTTTATCTTTGGTACACACACATTATAAAGGATGGAGGATTAAATAGCAAGATATTTTCTCAAGTTTTTTCCCCTGATCTGGCAGTTTTTTCCCGACTGTGGTAAAATTTTCTTATAAAACGTAAGGAGGGCTGTGCCTATGAAATGTAAAATATGCGGCAGTGAAAGCGGAAGCTATCCCTTATGCAGGATCTGCTATACCAAACGGGAAGCTGGTGAGATCATAAAATGCGTCAAATGCGGAAGCTGGCACTATACCGGTTCCCCCTGCCACTGTGAAGAAGGCTTCCAAGCATCCCGGACCTCCTCCGAAGCGGAGCTTCCATTTTTATATGAAGCAAAACCATCTCTTGTGACGAAAACTGAGACGGCATACTTAAACTGTATTAAATCCTTTCTTCCCGATACCTGCCTGATCCAGGCTCAGGCCAATCTGGCCTCATTTATCAGAAGAACGGATGGGGCCAAATATCAGAATGAACTCTTTCGAAATGTAGATTTCATCATTACAGATCTGTCATACCGGCCTCTTCTTGTAATAGAAATCAATGACCAGACCCACCGGCTGCCGGAGCGGAGGGAACGGGACAAAAAGGTGGCCTGCATCTGTGAGGAAGCTGGAATCCCCTTAATCAAACTGTGGACCTCCTACGGCGTAAATGAAGAATATATAAAAAAGAAAATCACACAAACCCTTGCTTCTCTTCCCATTGAGCGTATCCACCACTTTATCCCTGTACGGGAAGAAACTGCACAGCCGGTTTCCGAATCGCCTCTGCCGGGGGCTTCTGCTGCAGCTTCATCCAGCCACGCTGCACCGGAACAGCCGCAGACCTCCACCCACAAACAGACACAGCCCGTCTCCCAAAAGGAAGGCTGCTACATCGCAACCTGCGTCTATGGCTCCTATGACTGCCCTCAGGTCCGGCTCCTTCGCCGTTTCAGAGACGAACATATGAAGAAAACTCCTGCCGGGCGTATCTTTATCCGAGTATACTATGCCGTCAGCCCGGTCCTGGTTCGCTGCTTTGGAAAAAGTCCTGCCTTTCATGTCTTCTGGAGACATGTTCTTGACTCCCTGATCCGCCGGCTGGAGTCCGGCAGATAAAACTAAAAATGGCCAATAAACACCTTATTTTCTCTCCCGTTCCTCCTGCTCTGTCCAGATATTTCCGCCGCCTGTAAGAGCCCGTCTCTCCTTCCGGTTCTTCCCCGGCTCTTCCCGGACGCTCTTCATCCGGCGGAAATAGGAGCTCATTTCGTCTGCCATTCCAGACAGACGGTTTAACAGCGTGGAAAAATCCTTTAACATTTCATCATCTTTAAAATAGGGATATACGATATCGTGATCGATCTCACTCCACCCCTCTTCAAACAGGGTTCTTCCCTGGATTTCCACATAGTAGCCCCTGTATTTGATAATATAATGAAGCGACCGATAAATTCCATCCGATTTAATGTCAATCAGTTCTTCATCGTAAATCCGTGTATCTCCGTTTCTCCGGTAAACCTTTGGCCGTTCGGCAATATAAAAATGCTCCGGATCCTCGTCAAAATCCCGGATACGCTCCTCTACATAGTTCTCAGGATCATTTTCAAACACCGTTGTAATATAATTGTGAAAATAAATCCAGTCCTCCCGGTACAAAAAAATACGCGGATTCCGATCAGATCGGTAATATACTTGTGATAATTGCTCCGGTCAATATGATCAAATCTCCCCGGATGCTCGCTGCGCTTGCGGATGATCTTTTCCAGCAGATGTCCCGGGCTTTTCGTGCGGTAACGGTAGGAATGGATTCCCGCCCGTTCAATATCATAGAGGTAATCATTTACAAATTCCTTTCCGATTCCTCTTAACTTCCCCTCAATGGACAGATAATCATCATAAATAGCGGCCAGCTCCTCCCATGGGATATTGGCTGCCTTAAAATCTGCCTCGTCAATATTATAAGCTCTTAAAAATGCGTCCCGTTCGAACACGATTCCACTTCCTTCCAGGCTAAATCAAATTTACGTTTCATTTGAAATGCTCATGCTCTGTACTGCAAAATCCGTTTCTATGATACTGCAAACAAAGCGTATTTTGCAAGGAAAAAATTTACTTCTCTATTCATGTAGCTCCAGAGGAAGCCCGTCGGGATCTGCAAAAAAAGTCATTTTCTTTCCTGTAAACGCATCCAGCCGGATCGGTTCCACGGAAATTCCCTTTTCCTTCAGCTCTTTCACATCTTTCTCTATATCTTCCGTATAAAAGGCCAGATGGCGCAGTCCGGCTGCCTCTGGTCTGGTCACCCGTTTGGGAGGATTTGATACTCCAAAAATTTCCAGCTCTGTAGTGTCATTGATCCGAAGATCCAGCTTCCAGTCTCCTCTGTCCGGCCGGTAATTCTCCCGTATCACGGAAAATCCCAACTTATTTACATAAAAATCTCTTGATTTTTCATAATCGGAAACAATGATCGCAATGTGATGTATAGTCGAAAATTTCATATATCTCCTCTCTCCATATAACAAATTTCTATCCAATATTATCTACCATCAGCATATTCAGTTTCTGCCACTGCTGCAGTTCTCTTCTTGTGATCAAAAGGCTCTTTTTAAACTCCTCTGTGTGCTCCTGAGGATGCAGCGTCACCAGGCATTTAAACGCGCAGGGCATAAGATCTGCACTGGAAATCCCGCACAGAAGGCCGTCCGTTGAATCCCGCAGCTCTAAGGGGTTAAAAATATAAAGCAGATCCTCCTCCAGAGGATTATAGCGGTTTACAAACGAAAAACGGATCAGCATATCGCTGTAGATCACCTTTCCGGTATAATACAGCTTGCTGCTGCGCCCGGAGGGATTGACAGCACTCACTGACAGATCTGCCTCATAACTCCCCGCCTCTTTCGTTTCCCGGATATCGATGATCCCGTCCTTCAGCCGTTTATAACGGCCGTCATAAAAATAAAAATACAGACGTCTTGCCTGAAAAAACGGGCTGATCCCGCTGTTTGCGGAAGGGAGCCTGACCCCTTCCTCTTCCTGAACCGGAAGGTCCACCAGCTGCCCCGGCTGTACCTCCAGAACTCTGGCAATCTCGGTCAGCGTGACAATATCCAGAGAAACCTCTCCTGTCTCATACTTGCTCACACTGGCTCTGCTCTTATGGATCTGGTCTGCCAGCTGCTGCAGCGTCATCTGTCTGTTTTTTCTGTATCTGCGGATCTGTGCCCCCACGTACAGATTCACCTGCTCCACCCTTTTTTCCTCCTCATCTGTATTTATCCTCTCTTTCTCCCGTTAAACAGGGAAATGTTTCATATAAATATACATTCTCCATTTTATCCAACTATATTTCCGCTATTATACCTCTTTTTCCAGTATTATTCCAGTTATATTCAATTTTTATATTATTTTTTCTCATATAGCGAAATTTTTCGGCAGTTGCTTTTTCTCTGCAAACCGATATAATCATACTGTTTGGGCCAAAACAGATTTGGCTCCTTTCACAATCCAACAAGACAACGAGGTATTCAAAACATGGAAGCAAAGAAAAAGAGCAGCTTTACAGGCTCCTTGGGCTTTGTACTGGCAGCAGCAGGAAGCGCAGTAGGAGTAGGAAATATCTGGCGGTTCCCCTATCTAGCCGCCAAGGACGGAGGCGGACTGTTCCTGATCATCTATCTGGCGCTGGTGGTTACCTTCGGCTTTACCCTTCTTGTCACAGATGTGGCCATCGGACGGCGCACCAAGACAAACGCCCTTCACGCCTTTGGGAAAATGAAGAAAAAATGGAGCTTTTTAGGTTATCTTACCTTTTGCGTTCCGGCTATTATCATGACCTATTACTCCGTCATCGGCGGATGGATTTTAAAGTATCTGGCTGTCTATCTTACCGGAGCGGGAAAGGCAGCCGCCCAGGACGGATATTTTACAGACTTTATCACCTCACCCGTATCACCTGTGGTTTTCATGCTGATTTTTTTATGTTTTACCGCACTGGTCGTATACCGCGGGGTAGAAAAGGGCATTGAAAAATTTTCCCGGATCGTCATGCCGGGACTGCTCTTAATGATCATCGGGATCGGCCTTTTTTCCCTTACATTAAGCAGTACCGGAGCAGACGGAACAGAGCGGACCGGCCTTCAGGGACTGGCGGTCTACCTTATGCCGAATCTTGACGGGGTTACTCCTGCCAGATTTTTGGAAATCCTTCTGGATGCCATGAGCCAGCTGTTCTTTTCCTTAAGTGTTTCCATGGGAATCATGATCACCTACGGCTCCTATGTAAAAAAGGATGTAAACCTAAGCAAATCCTTAAGCCAGATTGAGATTTTCGATACAACAGTTGCATTTCTGGCCGGACTTATGATCATTCCTGCGGTCTATGTATTTTTCGGCACAGAAGGAATGGCCTCCGGTCCCAGCCTGATGTTCGTATCCCTTCCCAAGGTATTTGAGGCCATGGGACCCCTGGGCGGAATCCTTGGAATGATATTTTTCCTTATGGTTGTGTTTGCGGCCCTTACTTCCTCTGTATCCATTCTGGAAACACTGGTTGCAAACTGTATGGAGATCTTCCACTCCACACGAAAGAAAACCAGCCTTGTGATCGCACTGCTCTCTGCGGCAGCCTCCGTGATCATCTGTATGGGCTATAACGTATTCTACTTTGAAATGAAGCTGCCAAACGGCGCCGCCGCCCAGCTCCTGGATCTAATGGACTATATCAGCAACAGCTTTCTCATGCCCTTCATCTCCCTTCTCACCTGCATCTTCGTAGGCTGGATCATCAAGCCAACGTGGATCTGCGAGGAAATGGAAGCCAGCGGGCATACCTTTAAGCGCAAAAAAATGTATGCCTTCATGATCCGGTATGTGACTCCGATCATCATGGCTGTGCTGTTTTTACAGTCTGCCGGTGTATTTGAAATGATAAAAAACATGTTTGGCTGATTCATACCATCAGCAAAAACGTCCCTTCCGCTCCGTCCTGTGACGAAAGCCGGAAGGGACGTTTTTATTTTCTGTCAAATACGTTTTTATACCGTTCCGCTGTAAATATTTTCCAGTTTTTCATCTGTAAGCTGTACATGATAGAACAGATTAAAGAATTCCTTTACTTCTTTATCTACATTGTAATTCAGATACTCCGGATAGATGAGGCCGGACAGCCATCGGATTCCCACAATACGGTTGGGCCCCATAGGACGGTCCATCCAGCTAAAGGGCGCATTTGGCGTACCGTATACCTGCTGATTCTGCACTGCCTTTAAAGATGCGTAATCCGGATCTGCCAGAATTGCCTCAGCAGCCGAAGCGCCGCTCATATCCGCCTTTGGCTCTCCGTTTACCACAATTACATCTGGATCCCAGGCAAGAAGCTGCTCGGCAGAAATCTGCACTCTGGAGCCCTCTCCCATTTCCAGATCTGCCACATTGACTGCATTTACCATATCGATGATCTGTCCGTGAGCAGAGCCGGCCGGAGCGGTCTCCAGGGAATCCTCTCCGTTTCCATAATAAATACGTACCTTTTTGTCCTCAGGAACCTCCATTTTTTCAATATCATCAAAGGTCTTTTCCGCATAGGAAGCGAGCTTTTCGGCCTGCTCATCCTCTCCCAGCAGTTCTCCCATAAAGCGATAGGCTTCTGCGGAAGCGGACAGATCTCCGTCCACAGCCACAACCGGAACTCCCAGACTCTTTGACAGCTTATCGCAGTCTGATATCATCTTGTCATTGATGGTTCCCACATTGACTGCAATGGTGGGGCCTGCGGCAATGACTGCCTCATAATTGATGGAATCTCCCATTCCAAAATTAGGAAGATCGTGATACTCTTCCAAAATAATGCTCTTTTCCAGCTCATTCAGCTCATAGTTCCAGCCAAGAAGCTTATCCGGAGCCAGCGTATACATGAAAATAGCCGTTACGGTACTGGAAGAGAATACCGTTTCAATCTCATCCGGCACCACAACCTTACGGCCTGCCATATCCGTTATCTCCCGCTCTCCCGCCGCGCTGGCTGACTCAGACATTTCCTCTGCCTGAGTGATCTGTTCAGCTGTTTTCGTTTCAACCTGGCTCTGCATACTTTCTTTAGTCGCTTCCGTCTTTGCAGAAGAAGCAGAACACCCTGTAATGCTTCCTGCAGCCAGGGTAAGCGCCATCACTGCCGGTAAGATTTTTTTTCCTCGTCCCATTTTTCCTCTCCTCATTAATTGACATTCTGATCTTTATGCGTTATATTTTTTAATATCGTACTTTTTTATAAAATATAACGGCATTTTCATACTAGCACGGCAAAATTTTTTTGTCAAGCATCAGGAAAGGCGGAAACGTCCATGTTGAATCATCATTTCGAAGTAAAGCAGGAAGCGGTCCAGAGAAGGCGGTACGGCTTGCTGAACACCGGACTGCTTATCTTTCTATTTGCCGCAGTCCTTTTATCCTTCTGGGTGGGCTACTATCCCCTGTCCCCCTCTCAGGTCGTAACGGCATTTTTATCCCGGTTCGGGTATGAGGGAGAAATCCTTCCCCAGTCCATTACCATTTTCTGGAATATTCGTCTTCCCCGGATCCTGTCCGCTGTCTTTATCGGAGCCTCCCTGTCCACAGCAGGCGCTGCCTATCAGGGAATGTTCCGCAATCCTCTGGTTTCCCCCGACATCCTGGGAGTTTCCTCCGGAGCCAGCCTGGGAGCCGCTTTTGCAATCCTTTTTGGAGCCTCTAACTGGCTCATACAGCTTTCCGCCTTTACAGGCGGCGCCGCGGCGGTAGCTGCCTCTTATCTGATCAGCCGCAGATCTGTCCATTCCAGAACCCTCAGCCTGGTTCTCACCGGCTCCATGATTATGGCGCTGTGTAATGCAGGCGTAACCATGATCAAATATGTGGCAGACCCCAATGATGTGCTTCAGCAGATTACCTTCTGGCTCATGGGAAGCCTTACAAAGACCGATACCCGCTCCTTCTTATGGAGCCTGATCCCCATGTCTGCGGGACTGGTCATCATCTTTCTTCTTCGCTGGCGCATCAATCTCCTCACTCTGGATGAAGAGGAAGCCAAAAGCCTTGGGATCAATATCCGTCTTTACCGCCTGATTCTCATTGCTGCTTCTACGCTCCTTAGCGCTGCCTCCGTCTGTCTGGGCGGCCTCATCGGCTGGGTCGGACTGATGATTCCCCATATGGCACGGGCTTTGGTCGGAGCCGACTACGGCCGTCTGATTCCTGCCAGCGCCATGCTTGGAGCCGCCTATCTGGTTCTCATGGATGATCTGGCCCGCTCCCTTCTTTCCATGGAACTGCCTCTGGGCGTTGTAACCTCTATTATGGGAGCGCCCTTTTTTGTATCTCTTATCATTCAGAAAAAGGAGTAAACGACCATGCTTTTACAACTTCAGAATGTTTCCGGCGGATATGGGAAAGGCGATATTGTAAAAAATGTAAGCTGCGAAGCAGGCGAAGGCGACATTCTCTGTCTGGCCGGCCCCAATGGCTGCGGAAAAACCACTCTGTTCCGTCTGATCCTGGGTTCGATCCCCCTTTCCGGAGGCCGTATCCTCATAGACGGACAGGAGCATTTAAAGCTTTCCCCCAGAGAGCTTGCAAACCGTATCGCCTATATTCCCCAATACCATTCTCCCGTCTTTTCCTACACCGTGCTGGATGTGGTGCTCATGGGCCGTGCCTCTCATTTTTCTGCCTTTGACAGCCCTAAGGCTGTCGATCGGGACGCAGCCTTTGAGGCTCTTTATAAAGTCAATGCCCTGGAGCTTGCCAATAAAAAATACACCTCCCTCAGCGGCGGACAGCGCCAGCTGGCGCTGATCGCCCGTGCGATCTGCCAGTCTGCCAAAATCCTTGTGATGGACGAGCCCTCTGCCAGCCTGGATTACGCCAACCAGCAGCTCCTTATGGATGTGATCAAGGATCTTGCTTCCAGGGGCTACTGTATCATTATGTCTACCCACAGTCCCGAGCATCCTGCCTCTGCCGGTACTAGGATACTTATGATGAAGCAGGGCTCTGTGGCCGCTTTTGGCTCTCCCGCAGAGGTAATTACTCCCGAAAATCTTCAGGCCGTTTATGGCATTGAAATGGATGTTGTAACTGTAAAAGACAGGTATGGACGTTCCCGCACCATCTGTATGCCTGTAAAAGCACCTGTCGGAAAGGAGCGGACTTCTCTTGAATGATCTGGCCTATTTTATCTCTTTAATGGAAAAGGAGACTGAACCCTCTCCCAATATCTGGGATCGCCGCGCCCGTTCCTGGGCTCATGAGCGAAAAAACAACCGAAAAACGGATGAGCGGCTGGAAAAAGATTTCCTTTTTCTGGAGAACCATGGGCTTCTGAAAAAGGATTTCTCAGTGGCAGATATCGGCTGCGGACCGGGCCGCTTTGCAGCCGCCTTCGCTTCCAGAGTCCGCTTTGTCACAGCCTTGGACATTTCCGGTGAAATGATCGCTCAGGGAAAAGAATATGCCAAAAGCCTGGGACTTACCAATCTCCAGTTCCGTCTTTGTGATTTTGATACTCTGGATTTGAAAAAAGAAGGATTCAAACGGGCTTTCGATCTGGTATTCGTTTCCTTAACCCCCGCAGTCCGCAGCCACAGCCGGCTTTTAAAGGCCATGGAAATGAGCCGGGGCCGCTGCTGCTGCATTTCCCATCTGTACCGCAAAAACCGGCTCATGGAACAGATTATGAACGAAGTCTTTCCCGAAAAAGCCATGAGGCATGAAAATAGCGGCCGCTGGTTTTATGCTGCTTTTAATGTGCTGTTTCTTATGGGATACAAACCGGAAACCAGTTATGAACCAAGACACAGTGAAAAGCAAATCGTTCCGGATGAGGAATATCTGGATTTCCTTATGGAAAAAATGTTTTTGCCGGACGATCGTACTGCTGCAAACAGAAACGCTGTCATGACCTGGTTAACCGATCATACTGAAACAGACGGCACCATAACGGAAATCACAGATTCCTGCTATGGACGTCTTCTCTGGGAGGTAACAAACCAATGACACACCATGTATTTTTAACCGGTGCAAAACAGGTGGGAAAATCCACCCTTTTGAAAAAAACACTGCGCTCGTTTGAAGGACAGATTGGCGGCTTTTTTACTCTGCGTACCTGTGAATATTTAAAAACCGGCTTTTCTGTCCATCTTCTTCCCGCCGCTGTCCCTGCAGATCCAGATGAAACCAACCTTCTCTTTATCTGCGGCACGTCTTCGCCACTTTCCTCAAATGAAACGCCCAGACGGTTTGACCGCCTGGGCTGTAACGCGCTGTCTGATTTTCTTCAAAAGGATCTGATCCTTATGGACGAACTTGGCCCCCATGAAGCAGAAGCAGTCCGGTTTCGTCAGATGGTTTTTAAAGTCCTGGACGGCCCGGTTCCCGTTCTTGGTGTTCTTCAGGAGGCCCGCTCTCCCTTTTTGCAGGAAATTGCCCAAAGGCCTGATGTGACCGTCCTGCGGATCACCGAAGAAAACCGGAATGAACCGGAACTTTTAAAACAGCTCCCTTCCCTTCTGCCTACCGTATCCTGTCAGTCATCTGCTTTACCGGCTCGCTTACAAGAACTCCCAATATGGTGATCACAATATCCTTTGGCACAAAAGCCACCATAGAGTAGGCAAATACAGCGCCTGCGCTCATGTCTCCTGAAAGGGCTGCCCATTGGAGGCCGCCGATCAGTTCCACTGCTGCCAGACCGATAAGAGAGAAAAAAATCCTCACCGCCAGATCCGAAATCCGGTTTTTGAGCCCCGGACGGATCCCGCAAAGTACCGCCATCACCGGCCAGGCCCAGATATACCCTCCCGTAAGCCCTATAAGCGACCGGATACCGCCGCCGAAATTGGCAAACACCGGAAGTCCCGCTGCCCCGATCAGAATATAAACCAATACCGAGCAAAGTCCCAGCTTCCATCCCAGAACGGAACCTACCAGAGCTACTCCAAATACCTGGATCGTCACTGGAACACCCGCGGGCGTAGGGATCGACAGCTGGGAGATGACTGCCAGAACAGCTGCAAACATTCCCGCCAATACCATTTCTCTTGTCGTAAAAGCAGCGTTATGCCTTATTTTTTTCGATCTTTTTGCAGAAACTGAATCCATTTCCATCCACTCCTTTTTCCGGTTCCGTTTTAGATATTTCATCTGCCTGAAACGGAACCTGTTTTATCTTACAGGAATGGTATATCACAGGATGTCCCAATTGTCAACCTATTGTATTTTTAGGTTGACATTATCCCTGATCATTGCATGGCAGACCGCTGTGGTAGGAATAATTTCCAAGTTCTGTCAAAAGCCGTTCAAATGCCACCGGACGAAGGACCTTTGAACCCTCTATGATCTCATTGATCATATAAAAGACCGTACTCAGCTTCCCAAGACACCGACGCAGCAAATCCGGCACAGACGCTCGGGAGGCAATGCTCCTGTCCCAGGGATTGCACCAGATTTCATGGCGCAGGTTTAAACTCCAAACCGGATCCTCTACCACGTCTGTAACCATTTTGCTGGAAGCAATGGGATTTTTAAGGAACAGCGACTCAAAAAACTCAATCCTGTCCTTTTTCCGGCTGTTGGGATCGGCCAGTGTGCGGCAGCCAAAGCGCATGGCCAGAATCGACCGGTGGATCATGCCTGCTGTTACCTGATAATGATTTTTGCTGCTTAAACGGTAAAACGCATCATTAATGCAGTCGGAAAGGAATACGGAAATAAACTGGGTTTCCATCCCATTGAGACAGATCGTGGCTGCCTGATTAAACTGGGAGGGCTTTTTCTTTTTATATTTTTTCAGAAGAAGGGCATCAATATCATTTTCCAGCTTGGCATGAAGGCCATGGTAATATCCCCCCGGATTCTGTACATCGTAGCCGATCCGTCCATAGACATAAGGATGGCAGATGGAATCTCCAATATAATGACAGATAAAACCGCACAGAAAGGCCATTCCTTCTTCCTTCTGCTGCTTGGATTCAATCCTGGAAAGGCGGTCAAAGGCGCAGCGGAAAAAATCATTTACACGATGCTCGTGCATATAGGAGCCTACATTTCTGTGGTCTCTGTGGCGCAGGATAGGGAGATTGTAAAAAAACATATCCGGCCCCTGAAGTCCCAGCTGATACAGCCAGCGGTACTTTGTAATGACAAACTTAAGATAGTTGGCAGGAAGGTCATTATATGCCTTCATTCCTAATATATAATGGGTTGTAAATCCCGGCATGAGACACCTCTTTTCTGCCTGTGGGGCAGTAGTTTTGCTGTTACTCTTATTCTATCACACTCTATTTGGAAATGCGAGGCGGAAATCTGCTCCATTTTCTTTCTGTCATACTTTTCCCCCGCTCTGAATACACAGTATAAAGCCTGTTTAAAACACCCGGAGCCAGTCTTTGGGTATATCTTGGAGGTTTTTGCTATGAAATGGCTTAAGCTGCTGCACGAGATGGTCTGGGGTCCATGGACGCTTGTTATCTTTCTGGGAACAGGATTATTTCTCACAGTAAAATGCCGCTTTTTTCAGTTCCGGGGATTTTCCTTCTGGTGGAATGCCACCGCCGGAAGCATCATCCGAGGTAAAAAAAACAACTCAAAAAAAGAAAAAACGCCAAATGAAGGTTCCCCGGAAACCATCAGCCAGTTTCAGTCTGTATGCACGGCCCTGGCTGCTACCGTTGGAACAGGAAATATTGCCGGCGTCGCTACTGCACTTACTGCCGGAGGCCCCGGCGCCCTGTTCTGGATGTGGATTTCTGCTTTTATCGGCATGATCACGGCATATGGGGAAACCTGTCTGGGGATCCGCTACCGGCTCCGTGAACCGGACATCTGTTTTCTGTGCGGCCCCTTTCTCTATATGGAGCACGGTCTTAATGTTCCCTTTATGGCCGTTCTCTACAGCATACTCTGCGTCATGTGCGCCCTTGGCATGGGGAGCATGGTCCAGGCGAACTCTGCCGTTACTGCCCTGTCCTTTACCTTTAACCTTCCGCTCTGGCTCCTGGCTGTGTGCTTCACTCTCCTTACAGGAGCCGTCATCCGTGGAGGGATCCGGAGTATCGGAAGGACAGCAGAGCGTCTCGTCCCGGCAGCCGCTGCGATCTATGTTCTCTTTTCCCTCATCGTGATCCTTTCCTCTCTTCCTGTTCTTCCCGGCGTATTAAAGGATATTTTCGACTCTGCTTTTCATATACGGGCTGCCGCAGGAGGAGCAGGAGGCTTTTTCATCAGCCGCAGCGTGCGGTACGGTATTGCCAGGGGGGTGTTTTCCAACGAGGCCGGTCTTGGAACCCTGGCTGTGCTCCACGGCCCCGCAGAACACACAACGCCCGAAAAACAGGGGATGTGGGCCATGTTTGAGGTGTTTTTCGACACTGTGATCCTCTGCACGCTCACTGCCCTTGTCATCCTCTGTATGGCAGAAACTGCGTCACCGGGGCTGGCTTCTCTTCCCTATGAAGGTTCTGCCCTGGCCGCCTGGGCCTTTAAGTGCCGTCTGGGAAATCTGGGAGAAGCCTTTATCAGCGCTTCCATGGCAGTATTTGCCTTTGCTACTGTGATTGCATGGTTTTACCTTGGAAAGCAGGCGCTCACCTATCTTTCGATCCACTGCTCCCTTCCTGCCCTCTTTTCCCGTTTTCTCTATCCATTGTGTTTTTTATCTGCAATTTTAGCCGGAGGGATCATCCAGTCTGAAGCAGTCTGGCTTTTTTCCGACCTCTGGAACGGCCTGATGGCCTTTCCCAATCTGACTGCCCTTCTGTTTTTATCCAGGGAAATCTCTCTCCCCAAAACCTGGAAACAGACGCACTCAGGATCCCGGCTTCAGTATAACAGAAAAAGCGCATCACCGGATGATGATACGCTCTTTCTGGAAAAAAGTATTATTAAAAGGGAGGAGAGCTGATAATCACTTATCAGCTCGAGTATTATGAAAAAAATCTTGTAAGCATTTTGGGGATAGACGAATCTTTCTCTCTCATCTATGGTTAAAGTATATCCATGAAAGATGAAGAAAAAATGTTCATTGTGTAAAACCTTTTTGAATGATTTATGAACAGAATGTGAATATCCCCTATTTGCCTACTCAATGACCTGGTCTCCGTCCTTTGTACAGAAATAGGTCTTTACGCCCAGACGGACCATCCAGTTACGGGTTTCCTGGGTTTTCCACGGTCCGGTTCCTGTTCCGCCGCCGTTATCATTATCCCAGAGCCACTGAGGCGTGGGCCACAGGCATACAGATGGGCGGAGCGCCTTGTAAACTTCGTAATCAACACCGTTCTGACCGTGGTGAGCCATCTGGACCATGGTACAGTTTAATGCCCCCAGATCTACATTGGCCATCAGGTTTTCACCGCCGGATCTGGCCATATCGCCTAAAAATACAACATTCGTACCATTTAGGGATACAAGATAGGCCACGCTGCTGTTATTGACAAAGTCATTATTTGCCGCATATGCCTGGTTTAAAACCTGGATTTTGGCAGGGCCTGCCTCGATCACCTGTCCGGCCGCAATATTTCCGTGAAGAACAGATGGGTCTACCTTCTGAAAGGCTCCCTTTAAGTGGGATACCATGGCAGCCACCGCCGGCTCCTTCTCGGCATACCAACTGTCCTCTAAAAAGGAATAATAAATACCGTCAATGGTAATCTCACTGCTGTGGTTATAAAGAATATCTGCCAGCGCTCCCACATGATCGGAATCCGGATGAGTAAGCAGCCATGCCGCCACATGACCGCCCCTCTGCTTGATCTGATCCAGTACATAGGCACTGTTTTCCTGCCAGCCTCCGTCTACCACGATCAGTCCGCCAGCTCCATTTTCGATAATTACAGCCAGCTGCTGGGCTCTTGTGTCATGGTTTGCCAGCATTGTCATGCGTCCGGCTCCAAAATAGGAGGATGCATCTGTCACCGGCGTAGTTACCGTTCCAAAAGCTGCCGTAGTTACCGGGGCGCTCTGTGATGCAGAAACGTTTCCTTCCTGGGTCTGTGTATTGCTGATCACAATTTTGGAAGGAGAATTGAGACTCTGGGCCGCAAAGCTGGTGAAGCCTCCTTCTCCCGCTGTCATAAGCATAAGGGCAGCCATCATTGCAGCCGCACAGCGCTTCCAATATCGGTCGATCCTTCTCATGGCATCTGCCTCCTTATTTTTCCACAGGCTCAAGAGCCCTTACATCTCCTGCCTTTAAGGTGTCATTGATAATATACTCGGATACCTCTCCCTCTTTATCATAGGGGAATACCTGAACCAGCACATCATGCTCATCAAAAAAGCTGCCGTAGCTGGTGGTGTAACCTTCTTCGTTTGTCTCAGGCTCTGTGTAATAGAAATTCTGGGTAGCTACTGAAGTGCCGATGGTAGCCAGAACATCCTGCGCATAAGCTACCGCCGCATCCGGCGTTGTCCGGTGCGTTACAGGCAGAAGAACCGTCAAAACACCTGTTTCTTCATTATAACGTGCATCCAGATCCATCACATAATCAGCAAACACGCCATATGGCTCCAGATACTCATCCCGCAGCTCCTCCCGCACTTCCAGCCAATCGATTTTAATATTTTTATCGATCTCTGTATCAGGCTGTCCGTCATCGGCTCTTGTACCGCCCTCGGGAGATACGATATTACTCTTGGTACATCCGCTTAAAAGTGAAACAGCCGCTAAAAGAACCAGAGACATTTTCTTCCAGTTAAACATTTCAAAAACCTCCTTTGTTCATAACGTTACTATTATAACGGACAAACAGAAAATTTAACAGACCTTTTTTCTTACAAAATTGTTACACATCCGGAAAGGGATTCTGTATACACATACAGGTTTTTTGAAAAACTTCTTGATTTTTACAAAAAGCGGTGTTATTATGTTCAATATATTTTATTTTATGTATTTTTTGAACATGCAAGTGATACAAGTCTGTATCATCAAAGGAGGTTATCATTTTGAAGCACCTTACAAAAAAACTGGACTGGCTTACCACCCTCGTTCCCTTTCTGTGCATCCTTTTTTTGTGTATCCTTTTTATTGCCTTTCCCGAAGGCTCCTCTTCTATGCTGGAAGCCATCCGCTTTTTTCTCGGAGACCAGTTTGGAAGTTTTTATCTTTTAATGGGGCTGGGCGCCCTTTTCTGTTCTCTCTACGCTGCATTTTCCCGTTTTGGCTCCATCCGTCTGGGCGGCGGCAAATCCCCCCGGTATTCCAATCTCCAGTGGGGCTCCATGATGTTTACTGCCGGCCTGGCAGCCGATATCCTGTTTTATTCCCTCTGCGAGTGGATGCTCTATGCGGGAGAACCTCATATCTCCGATATGGGTTCTGTGCAGGACTGGGCCTCTGTTTACCCGCTGTTTCACTGGGGGCCGATCCCGTGGAGCTTTTATATCATTTTAGCTGTGGCCTTTGGCTTTATGCTCCATGTCCGGAAACGGAACCGCCAGAAATACTCCGAAGCCTGCCGTCCTGTTTTGGGAAAGCGGGTAGATGGAGTTTTGGGGCGCATCATTGACCTCACTGCCGTATTTGCCCTTTTAGCCGGAACAGCTACCACTTTTTCTCTGGCAACGCCCCTTTTATCCATGGCTTTAAGCCGTGTAACGGGGATTCCGGAAACGCCGGCCTTTACGATTGCAATCCTGATCGCCATCTGCATTGTATATACAATGGCCGTGTACTTTGGCATGAAAGGGGTGGCCCGTCTGGCCTCTTCCTGTGTGGGACTTTTTTTTATCCTCTTAGCCTATTTTTTCTTTGGCGGCGGGGAAATGCGCTATATCGTAGAAACAGGTCTTACCTCTTTGGGAAACCTGATCCATAATTTCATCCCTCTGGCAACCTGGACCGACGCCCTGCGCACCTCCTCCTTCCCCCAGAACTGGACCATTTTTTACTGGGCCTACTGGATGGTATGGTGCGTGGCGACTCCGTTTTTTATCGGCAGCATCAGCCAGGGACGCACCATACGGCAGACCGTTTTGGGCGGATATTTCTTCGGACTGTCCGGCACCTTTACTTCTTTTATCATTCTTGGAAATTACGGGCTGTCCCTTCAGATGCATGGAAGGCTGGATCTGATGGCAATTTACGTTCAGTCCCAGAACCTCTATGAAGCAATTATGGCGATTTTTGAAACCATGCCTTTCGCCAAAGCAGGCCTTCTTCTCCTGGCCCTTACAATGATCGCTTTTTATGCTACCAGCTTTGATGCCTTAACCATGGTCGCTTCCTCCTACTCCTACCGTTCTCTGGATGAGAAACAGGAACCGGACCGCTTCATCAAGCTTTTCTGGGCTGTAACGCTGATGCTTCTTCCCATTGCTCTGATCTTTTCAGAAAACTCCATGAACAACCTGCAGACCGTATCCATCATTGCAGCCTTTCCCATCAGCTTTATCATCCTTCTTATTATATGGAGTTTCTTTAAAGATGCGGGATCCTATCTGAATGAAACAAAAAAATAATCAGCAAAAAAGAGCAGGCAAAACTGACATGATATGCTCCCTTTATGAGAGACAGTGAAAAAACAAACTGTCATCATGAAGGGAGCAATTCTATGTCACAAAAAGGTAAACTAAACACAGAAGAAAAAGTTGAGATTATCAAGAAGTACCAGCAAGGGGAAATAAGCTTAGTTCAGGCGGCTCGGGATGCAGGGGTTGGGACAACGACAATTTATAGATGGAGCGCACGGTATGAGGCAGAAGGGGCGGCTGGATTTTTACCATATCAGAAAAATCGAGTCTATCCGCCAGAACTAAAGTTAAAGGCGGTGCTGGAATACTTATCCGGAGCGGGCAGTCTCGAAGAAATCAGCCAAAAATATAAGTTGCGAAATGATCGTCAACTCAGCAACTGGATAAAGGTGTATAATGCTCATGGAGATTTCAACTCCACAAAGTTTTCTGGAGGAGGAAGTTACATGAAGCAAGGACGAGAAACCACATTTGAGGAACGAGTTCGTACTTGGACACTTCGTTTTGAACAGATGGGAGAAGCAGGATTACAAGACCGGCGTGGACAGCGCAAGAAGGGTTTGCTCTTGAGACAGCCTGTGAACTTCTCCATGTAGCCCGTTCTGCTTACTACAAATGGGCTTCCGGAAAGCTAAGCCACAGAGTAATGGAGAACGAGCAGTTGGCCGACAAGATTGAGAAAATCCATTCAGAAAGTCCGGATAAAGGTTACCGGAGGCTGAATGACAATCTGCGTCATGACCATGGTATCTATGTCAATGACAAGAGGGTGCTGCGCATCTGCCGGGCCAAAGATATAAGATCCACTGTGAAGTACAATAACCGCGGCTGCACAAGGCGGGCAAAGAACCCTCAGTATCTTGATGAAAACCTGCTGAATCGCCAGTTCTATGCGGAGAAGCCGAATGAGAAATGGCTTACTGATGTGACAGAGTTCAAATGGTATGAGGGCATGGAAGTACATAAACTCTATCTAAGTGCCCACACAAAAACAGGAGGCCTGGTCACACAGCCTCCTGTCATTCTGTCTTGTGCATGAAATGCTACACTTCCTTACTTATCCGTTAGTATTTTGCCATAAAATGGTATGTATCCTGTTTTCTGCCGCATTCTCGTCGCTTCCCTTAAAGCAGAATGTAAGAAAACCACACATATTCAATCTCTTCATCTCATCGTAATGTTTCATATTTGCTGTCGTACTTTCATTGGTTACAAAGATGTCGCAGTCAAACTGATTCGCTGTCTGAATCAGATAAGAAATCGGAATCGGATTAAATCCTCCTTTCCTTATGTCCATACGCCGTGTTACCATAGACTCACCTCAATTCACAAGAAACAAAACGTGCAAGTTACCTTCCTCCTTTAACTTAAAATATATTCCCCTTAAAAAACATAATAGCATCTTTTCACAGTAAAATCAATGCAATCATTTATATTTTTATGCAATCTTAATAACTTTCATTCTTTTTTCTCTGTTTACACAAACAAATCCCACTTGCGAGATTCTCCGCCTGCGGCGGGTCGCATCAGCGGCATAATCCCACTCCGCCGCAGTGCGATCCCCGAGGAGCTTTTTTAATTATTAACTGTATTTATGAAACGCTCACAGCTACGCCGGCTACCGCCCATCTGTAATTCTGGATTACCTGCTGAAGTTCCAGACCTGCACAGCGGTATCCTGATTCTGCGGTCAGCCATGCGAGCTCCTGCTGAAGGTACTGGATCTGGCTTAAGCTTCCGTTCTGCTTCTGGATCCGAGCCGCATCCCAGGCCATTTTTCCACTTTCATAAGCGGTTTTTGCAGCCTCATAGGCAGAGCGTTTTTCCAGGATCTGATCGTACAGCGCCTGAATATCAGAACGAACTGTATTTTCTGAATATTCTACATTTCTTAAACGGTTTTCGGTCTGTGTAGTCGTCTTTGTAGTACGGGCCTGAAAATCGGTCATACCGCCGCCGGTAGAGCTTCTTAAGCTGATCAGGTTATAGCTGTTATTTACTGCCTTTTCCTTATCTGCATTTACGTCAATGGCATCAATGGATGCCAGATCCGCAGAGGGGATCGCTCCAAAGGTAACGCCGGAGGCAGGGTCATAGCCTGTAAAGCTGCAGAGGAGCTTATAAATCTGCTCCATTCCCGCATCCAGACTGGCCAGCTGGGACTGTGCAGAGGAAAGAGAGGCCGCTGCGGATAAAACATCGCTGTCCACCGCCATCCCCTGAGACTGCATGGTATCCTGAAGCGCTCTGGCTGTCTGAGCCAGCTCCACTCCCTTTGCAGCCATGGCACGCTGGGAAACCAGCTGCTCATACTGATTCATCATGGACTGGACATTCATAATCAGGGAATTGGCCTGGCGGTCTACCTGGCGTTCCGTAGAAGAGGTCTTTTTTAAGGACTGGCCCATCATGGATGCCGCATTTCTCATCTGTCTGGCAGACTGGCGCAGCGCCTTGGCAGTTGCCGCGGAAATCGCCTGATCCATCCCGGTCTGTTCCTCTGCCATATCCTCTGCCACATCGGCTTGGGACAGAAGGTCATTTGCCATAATACGCTCATTTACAGCAATGTCCGCCTGATCCTCTACCATGCCCTTTGCCATATCATAGGCGCTTTTCATCGGTCCGTAATAGTTTTTTACACGTCCCTCAATCTCACTGTAATCCAGATGTCCGTCTGAGAGAAGCTGCTGCTCCTGTTCATAGGCCGCATTTGGATCTGTCTGATCTGCCAGCACGGTAAAGGGCACAAATGCTGCCAGAACCACGCTTAAGGACGCTGCTGCCGTTCGTTTTAAAAATGTGGTTTTCATGTTCATCGTCTCCTTTTCATCCTGCTTAATTGGAGGTGGTAAGGCCCTTCACATTCCAGTCATAGCCCTCTAATGCCACTAACAGCTGAAGTTTTTTCGTATTTACATCGCTTTCCGCTGTCATCACAGCATTCAGAGTGGTCTGATACTCAAGATTTGTAATCTGTCCTGCTGCCAGACTGGCAGAAGCTTTGTTTAATTTGGATTGCTCAGCAGCAAGCTGGGACTGAGCGGCATTCAGGGCATCTCTTGCCGTAAGTACAGTATTATACTGCGTTTTTAAGGAACGCACAGCCGTATCCTTTGCATTCTGAATGGAAGCCTGATTGGATTCGATCAGATCCTGGCTGGAAATATTTCCTGCCTTTTTTTCGTAATATCTTACATCATAGTTATTGGCAAGCGCTGCCTCGGCATCCCCGTCCGGGTTTAAGGTATCAATACGGGACAGATCCGGCTCCGGTACTGCAAGAATCTCCGGCTGGGCGTTCGCGTCCCATCCGAGCATCAGGCAGAGATTTCTGTGGACATTTTCCTTATTCTTCTGAGCGGCAAGGATGGCTGTATCCTGATCCAGGACGCTTTTCTGAGCAGTAAGCACATCTATCTGGGTCGCCATGCCTGCGGCAGCCTGAGCCCTGGTAAATTCATACTGGCTCTGAAGAAGAGCCTTTGTATTTTCCAGATTCTTTATATTGTCTTCTGCCTGCTGTAAGGATACCATCATCTGCTGGGCCTGATATACCAGAGCAGCCTCCTGCTGGTCATACTGGATCTTTTCCATATCTGCATCCTGGTAATTGTTGTCTGCCTGCTTGGTGAGAAGGCCTGCGGAAAACCGCATGGATGCCCAGGTAACATCATCCTCAGCCGCATCTGCCTGATCCCAGATATCGTCGATATCGTTCATATACTGGTCATATACGTCATTTAAGTCCTTTCCCTTCTGATCCTTATAGGCAGAACGGTTGCTGCGGACTGTAGGGTTATACTCATGGATCAGATCCTTCAGCTCCCCATACTCCATCACGTTATCCCTGAGAGAAGCCCATTTTTCCTCCGTGTAGGCAAATTCAGGGCTCATATCCTTATTATAATTGGGGGCCGGTGCCTCCGGAGCCTGATAGGTATTGTCATCCGGACGGTTGGATGCCGCCAGGATGTTCATGGGAAATGACATAGTCAAAACAGCAGCTGTGATCGCGGCCATATGACGGCCGGCTGTCTTTCTTTTCTGATTTTTCATGGTTCATTCTCCTCTAATACAATTTTATATCCGTTTCATCCTATTTTGCCACCTGCAGACTGCAGACGCCTTTTTCCAAAATCCTCATCTCTGTTTCGGTTGCCTGTAAAATAGATTCCTTTTCCTGCGGCTTCTGGCAGTAAAGGCTCATCGCCCGAATACATACCATAGCGGCTACATCCGCCCCGTAAACAAGAGCCTCCAGACTCATAGGATAATGCTCTCGGTCCATGTGTTCATAAATATCTTTGATAAAGCCCTCATAAGGGTCATCCTTTAATGTAAATCCTCTGAAGCCAAAGATCTGATTTTGATTGGAAACGCTCAGATCCGACAGGAGATTTTTATGGATCTTGTAAAAGATATGATCATTTCCCTTATCCATCCACTCCCGCACCATCTGTAAACAGACCGCAAAGGGACTCCCCATTTCTTTCAGGAGCAGCATCACCCGTTCTCTGAAATGCTCCCGCATTCCCCGGAGCATATAACGCATCAGATCATCCTTATCTTCAAAATATGTATAAAAGCTTCCCCGGGAAATATCCGCCTCCTTTATGATCTGATTGATCGAAGCCGCCGAATAGGGCACACGGGAAAATTCGTGGGCCGCCGCTTCTAAAATCAGCCGTCTTTTCTCTTCCTTTAATTTAAAAAACCGCTGGGTTGGCATAGAAATCAAGGCCTCCTTGAGTCAATGGTAAACATGACATATTGTCACTTTTCAAATTATAAACACTTACAGGTCGGAAAGTCAATGACCCAATTATAAAATTTCTCCAAACATTTTGTATACTGTATCTGAAAAAAGCACAAAATGTAAAATAAACTTGACTTCTTATGTAAAGTTTCCTATACTCATTTTGTACAGTCAGCTTTACATTTTACTCTATCCGTAAAAGTGGAACCATTAATGAAAGATACTGTCAGTAAAAAGAAGGGTGGGATCGATCACAGATGAAAAACAGGATCCAGGAACTGCGCCGGACCGGACGGATCCGGCAGGAGGATCTGGCAGAAGCAGTCGGCGTTACCCGTCAGACGATCATTTCTTTAGAAAACGGAAGATACAACGCTTCTCTGGGACTGGCGCACAAAATCGCCCGGTATTTCGGACGGACCATCGAAGAAATTTTTATTTTTGAAGAGGAGGACGACATATGAGAGAATCTATGAAAACCAACGGTCAGACCCGTTTGGTACGCAGATGCAGGCTTCGGATCTTTCTTGGAGCAGCTGCTTTGATTTTAGGTGCGGCCGCTCTCACAGCGGCTCTGGCTTCTTCGGCCGGAACGTTTCCCATTCTCTATCTGGAGCCGGAAAGCCGCAGCTTCATGACAAGCTTCTATTACGGCACCGGCCTTGGACTGATCATTGCCGGAGTTTTATTGATTTTAAAAAACTGTTCCTGTCTGAAGAATCCGGAGCGCAGAAGGCAGCAGGAAATCCGGGAGTTTGACGAACGCAGCCAGGCCATCGGTACTAAAAGCTGGGCCTATGCAGGATACTCCCTGTTTATCCTTTTGTATGTAATGATCCTTCTGTCCGGCTTTGTAAGCATCCTGATGGTAAAGCTTCTGCTCTGTATCATGGCAGCCTTTGCCGGTCTCCTTATCATATGGAGAATGATCCTTTCACGAAGGATGTAGCTGTAAACCGGGCGTCCTGCTCACTGGCCCGTACAGCAAAATACCCTGAAGGGCTGAACGGCAGTCCCCAGGGTATTTCTGCTATATTTACAAATATTTTTATACCATTCCCAAATGAATCTTTCTGTCCGGAGCCGGAAAAGCCCGATCTAACGCTGTCAATTCTTCTTCTGTAAGGACAATTGTATCTGCCCCGGCATTATCCAGAGTATGGTCTTTACGGGAAGAACGGGGAATCGCAATGACATTCGGATACCTTAAAACAAAAGCAAGGAGAATTTGTGAAACAGATACTCTGTGACGATCGGCAATACAGTTTAATGTGGGATTTTTATACATCCCTCTGTTCAGCTTTCCTCCCTGAGCCAAAGGGCAATATGCCATAAGAGGAATTCCTCGTTCCCGCATCCACGGAAGAAGATCATACTCAATCCCTCTGGCTGCCACATGATATAAAACCTGATCCACCGCACAGTTTGTTCCGCCCGGAACAGACCACAGTTCCTTCATATCCTCTGTATCAAAATTAGAAACGCCCCAATTTCGTATTTTTCCTGCTGCTTTCAGTTGTTCCATACAGTCTACCATTTCCTCAAGACTGATCCTTCCACGCCAATGCAGCAAATACAGATCCAGATAATCGGTTCCCAACCGTTTCAGACTTTCCGTACAGCTTTTAAATATTGCTTCACGGCCTGCATTGTGCGGATAAACTTTTGATACAAGAAACAGCTTCTTCCGATCTATGTCTCTGATCGTTTCTCCAATCAGGCATTCTGATGCACCCTCTCCATACATTTCTGCTGTATCGATCAGGGTCATGCCTGCCTTAACTCCGGCTTTTAACGCCTCCTTTTCCTGACCGGCCAGGGACAGATTTTCACCCAGGAACCAGGTTCCCTGCCCAAGCGCAGGAACAGGCGTACCATCCGGTAGCATAACCATTCGCTTCATCATTTTATCTCTCCCGCAGGCAAAATCGTTCATTAAAGCAGTCCAGCTGCTGTCATCTCTTTTTTAATCGTTTCCAGAACCGGTCCATCCGGAGTTGCCAGATTGGGTTTATAGGGAAGACCTATATTCCTTCCCCGGAGATTTGCCATATCCTTTGCGGCAACCGGGAAGCTTGCGCCGTCCATAGACAGGCGGACCGGATTTAATTTAAACTGTGCTTCCAGTGAACCCTTCATATCTCCGGCGGCAAACTTATTATAAACATCTGTAATCAGCTCCGGCATGAAATTGGCTGCTGTACATACTCCCCCTACTGCCCCGTGACACAAAGAGGCATACAAAAGAGTATCTTTACCGCCAAAAACCTTAAAATCAACGTCCCTTGTTCTTCGGATAAATTCCGCAGTCTGGGTAATGTCGCCGCTGGTGTCCTTCATTCCCACAATATTTTCTACTTCATGGGCCAGGCGTTCTACCAGATTGCCCGACATGGTGTAGCCTACCCGCCCCGGATTATTATAAAGCAACACAGGAAGTCCGGGAACACAGTCCGCAATCGTTTTAAAATGAAGGAACAGCTCCTTTTCCGTAGGTTTTAAAAACATAGGCTGCAGAATAGAAATACCAGCTGCTCCATATTTTCGGGCCATTTTTGCAAGGCGGCAGCATTTTTTCGTACTGATCGCACCAATCCCGAAATATACGGGTACGCGTCCTGCGGTCTGATCTATTATGATCCGGAGCCCGCGCTCCATTTCATCCTCTTCTACCATGTAAAATTCGCCGTTGCTGCCAAATGCCAGAATTCCCAGCACGCCTCCCTCTATGACATAATCCACCTGTTTTCTCAGCTTTTTCTCATCAATTTTCTCATCTTCATCGATTGGCGTAAGGATCGGCACTACTACGCCCTTCATAAAATCTGTATTAATCATTTTTTGACTCCTGAACTTTATCGTTTACTTGTCCGGTGTTACGGTTACGCCGGATATTTTTTCATAGTATTTTACAACACTGGAATGGTCTTCCATGTCACAGCCCTCTGATCTCAAAAACTGCATAATTTCCATCATCTGTGCAGTCAGAGGAGCCGGAGAACTGATCGCATGAGCCGCATTTAAAGCATTATTCAGATCCTTTATATGCAGCTCGATGCGGAAACCAGGATTGAAGTTGCGGGAAAGCATCATAGGAGCCTTGGCATCCATAACCGTCGATCCAGCTAATCCACCTCGGATTGCCTGATAAACAAGCTCAGGATCCGTACCGGCCTTTTTTGCAAAGGACAGGGCCTCAGCCACAGCCGCAATATTAATCGCTACCACCATCTGATTTGCAAGCTTTGCCACATTTCCCGATCCCAGCTCTCCTACATATACTACAGAGCCTGCCATAGACATGAGGATATCATAGCAGCGTTCAAAAATCTCCTTCTTTCCTCCAACCATTACAGACATCGTACCGTCAATCGCTTTTGGCTCACCTCCGGAAACAGGGGCATCCAGCATTTCAATTCCGCGCTTTGCACATTCTTCCCCGATCTTTTTGCTTTCCGTTGGATCAATCGAACTCATATCGATCAAAACAGTTCCCGGCTTTGCCCCTTCTGCAATGCCGTTTTCACCAAGCACCGCCGCCCGCACATGGGGAGAATTGGGAAGCATTGTAATAACAGCCTCTGCCTGAGACGCTGCATCCCTGCCATTAACCGCCGCCTTTGCTCCGCAGGATACCAGTTCTTCTACCGCATCCTGATTAAAATCATAAACAATCAGCTCATAGCCTGCCCGGATTAGATTCTTTGCCATCGGCTTTCCCATAATTCCCAGTCCAATAAACCCAATTTTCATTTTAATCGCCTCATCTTTCTTTTTATCGCCATAAATTACAATCCCGGAATGTTTCAATTTCCCAGACATTCATTTACACCTTTTATTAACTCATCTGCCGCCTCTGCCGGTGTCTTCTCTCTGGCACTCAGCTTTCCGAACACCTTGTAATATACCCCGTCCGGATTTGCCTGAAGATCCGGATTTTCAAACTTGCTGTCTACAGAAAATTTACAGTAGGAAATCACTGCCTCATTTGATTTCTTTGCCAGTTCATCCCCAATATTTTTATCATTCAAAAGAGTGACCGCTGTTTTCGAACAGGGAATTCCCCGTTCTGTACCGCAGATTTCCACGCCTTCCGGATCATTTAAAAGGAAATTGATCAGCATGGCCGCTTCCTTTGGATGCTCACATGTAGAGGGAACTGCAAACGCCTGTGCAATTTTAGTAAAGCCTCCATTATAATCACCGAATTTGATAAAATCGCCAATTACCATTTCCTGTCCCGGCTTGTCTACGCTCTCCTCCAGAGCATCAGCCATTTTCTTTGCAGAACTGTCCCAGGTATAGATTCCCGCATATTTTCCATTGATCCATTTGGCATTTTTATCTACAGAATCAGCCATATCGCCATCCAGTACCGCAAGGGTAGGAATTACATGGGCGTCCTCCAGCTGATTCATAAAATCGAGCCCTTCTGCAATTTCTTCCTGAGTATATTGAATCTGTCCGTTTTCTACCCAGGGCTTGTTATAAACAGATTCCAGATAATAAACCATAAAAAGCATTCTGTCATATTCCTGCAGTACCAGAGGATAAGCATCCTCATCATATGCCTTAAAGGCCGCGCCTGCTTCAAAAAGCGATTCCCGATCTGTAGGAATCTGGCACCCCACCTCGTCAAAGGTAGTCTTATTCCAGTAAAACAGACGTCCGGTCAAAGAAATCGGTATTGCCAGAAGTCTTCCATCCATTGTGCAGGAGGAAAGGCTCTCTTCCGGGAATTGTGTAAGATCCAGTACATCCCCATATTCATTCAGATCAGTAAAGGATCTGCCGCCCTGGCCATAGGAATCAAGCCAGGCCCAGTTAATCTGCATCACATCTGCTCCGTTTCCTCCGCTTAAATTCAGCGACTGTTTCTGCTCCCAACCATTCCATGCTCCGTATTCTGCATTTACTTTAATATTAGGATATTTCTTTTCAAAAGCAGCAATTGCTTTTTCCGTAGCCTCATGACGACTGTCGCCTCCCCACCAGGAAAAGCTGATCGTTACTGTCCCATCTGAAGCTTCTGATCCGCTTTCTGAGGCATTTCCGCCCGCTGCCCCGCATCCGGCTAACGCCAATGCGGCCGAAACTCCTGTCATCACCTGTAAAATTTTTTTCATTTTCATAACGCTTACCCCTTTCTTACACCTTTGGCGCATAAAATACCTGCCTGCTTTCCATCAGGCCGTCCTTCTCCAGTTTTTCTACATCCATTCTGGGTGCGATCCCTGAAATTCCCTGATTACAAATGATTCGTCCCCCCTTCTCCTGCGGTTTATACAGCGTATATTCTCCCACTGGTACAGTGATCGGCTCATGAAATTCAACTCTCTCACTCTCATCATAAAGACAGCCGAAAATTGCGTTCAGATAAATACGGCCTCCGGATGAAAATACTGCATGGCATTTTCTTGCCATATCCCGGATTGTGAGAAGATCATCTATTCTGGTCATTCTTCCTACCGAAGGCTGAAGATGCTCAACCCCTTTTTCAAGATAAATCTCATACATATAAGAAATTCTCATGGATTCTCCAAATGCCAAAGGCATAGGGACTCCCATTTCCTTTAAACGGCGGATACCGTTAAAATCATTAGAATGAATCGGCTCTTCCAGCCACTCCAGATGATAAGGAGCGGCCAGCTGTGAAAAATGGTACGCATCCTCCACGCTCCATCTCTGATTCGCATCTACGGCAATTCCCACAGAAGATCCTACTGCTTCCCGGACTTTCTTCAGACGGCGGATATCACGTTCCATATCCGTTCCCTCTCCGCTTCCCACTTTAAACTTGACTGTCTTATATCCTTCTTCCACATAACGGGTCATATCAGCAACCAGCTCATCATCCTCTAACAGAAGAGAACCGCCGCCCTTATAGGCAGCCGCCCAGTCCTTTTCTGCTCCCAGAAAACGGTGAAGGGGCTTTTGGGCCCGCTGCGCCAGAAGATCCAACATCATCAGATCCAGCTGACCTACTTCTACTGCTTTTTCACTCTGAAATCCGGCATTGCGTATCCTCCAATAAAGGCTTTCTCTCCATTCATTGTAGCTCTTTGTCTCGCCGGTCAGGATCATTGGAAGGATATCTGCTGTGAAAGCCGGCCCTACGCTCAAATGGGCGCAGCAGCCTTCTTGATCGTACAATTCAATACACCCTTTTTCCGGTGCAAATTTCCCCATTCCTCCGGTTCCATCTTTAAAAGGCTTTGGAAGAGGAATTTGATGAAAATGGTAATACACAGCCTTTGTAAATTTTATTTTATCCCTGAAATCAAATTTCATCGCAGTGCCCCCTATTTGAGTTATAGTTATAATGTAAAAAATGATTATGTTTCCCTGTAAAACATAGCATTTTTACTATTTTATATGTTTTATTCTCTTTACAATAGTAAAATATCACACTAAAACCACTGCAACAATATCCAATTATTCTTCCATAATATATCATTTTAGTTAATTATATTTATTGACAGGGAATCTTAAGAATGATACCATAAATCTATCATCTTCGAGGAGAATTGTAATATGAATACCAGACAGTACAATTATCTTTTAACCATCGCCTCCTGCGAGGGCCTTTCCGCAGCTTCAAAAAAGCTGGGTGTTACTCAGGCAGCCCTGAGTAAATTTCTGGCGGAACAGGAACGTCTTCTGGGCGTAAAGCTTTTTCTGCGCCATCAGAAAAAAATGTACCCTACTCCAGCCGGAGAAACCATTCTGGAAACAGCCAGGAACATACTGGCTATAAAAAACAGCACACTCCAGACTATTAACCGCCTTACCAGAAACGTTTCTCCGCCGATTGTCATTGCATCCACGCCCTATCGGGGAGCAGAACTGTTCAGCCGCGTATTCAGCCGTTTTTCTGTTCTTTTCCCTACTGTAGATCTATCTTTAAAGGAAATCTATTCTTCTGCTCAGGAAGAAGAAATCCATCGTGAAAATATAGACTTTGCCTTTGGTGTTAATCTTCACTCAGCTTTTCCTGACGTCTGCAGTCTTCCGGTCTGCCGTGAGGAACTTCTTCTTGCGGTTCCTCCTTTTCATCCTATGGCACAGCTGGCCGGAAAGAATCAACTGGTTTCTGTTTCGATCCAGTCCTTTCAGGATATACCCTTTGTCCTTCCGGGTCCTAAAAATAACATACGCATTATGGCAGATCAAATCTTTGCTCAGGCAGGCTTCATGCCGGTTATTTCCTTTGAATCTGACAATGGAATGACAGTTGATGCCATGATCCGCAAAGGTGTCGGAGCCGGTTTTATTCCCAAACGTTACCTGACTTCGGAAACAGAATTATCCTGCTTCCGGCTAGACCCCCCCTGTTTTGAGATTTCCTATATTCGTTTCCATAAGAAAAGGGTTCTCAGCTATGAAGAAACGTGTCTCTTGGGCCTTTTGATTGATGAACGGCTGAAAACAAACGGACAGGAATTAATCCCGGATCCCAGAATCCATGCTTTTCTTTCCGCCGCCCGGGATGCCAAGCCGTCTTTTTAAATTATTTTTATAATCAGGAGGAATCGTTTTGAATAAAAAAAAGACCGGTTCATTCAAACCGGAAGAAATTGATTTTGATACGAAAATTCTAGATTTCATAATTGCCATTGCGGATGAAGGAGGACTTTCAAAAGCTGCGGAAGCTCTTTATCTATCACAGCCTGCTCTTTCCCGTTATTTAAAGGCAATAGAAACGGCCCTTGGAACCCCTGTCTTTTTCCGCAGGCATCAGGGACTGGCGCTGACCCCTGCCGGAAAAGTTTTTATCAACGGAGCTCGGAGCATCGTTCATCTGGAACAGGAAACCCTTCGAAAAATCCAGTCCGAAAAACAAAATAGAGATACCTCAGTCAGGATTTCTGTCCAGAGCTTTCTGATACCCTTTTTTCAGGCGAGAGTATCCCCTGCTTTTTCATCTGCCTTTCCTCATTTTACAGTTTATACTGAGGAAGGAAATGACAAAACAATCCGCGAACAGACAAGCAATGGCTCCATCGATCTGGGTTTTTTTCTGGGAGAGCCCTGTGAAACTCCCTATTTTTTCCAGAAATCTCTTCTGGACTCAGAGCTGGTTTTTATTGCCTCTTCCGAATCTTCTGGACTAAAGCGCTGCCGGGACTCCGGTTTTCAGTTAAGCTTTTTTACAGGAGAACCTGTCATGGCGCATATGGAAGACACGTTTCTGAGCCGGAAACAGAATCAGATTTTTATGGAAAACAGTATCAATCAGCCTGACAGCTGTGTCTGCGGAACCATAAAGGTTCTCACCGATCTGGTAAAACTGGGGTACGGAAATGTAATTCTCCCATCAAAAGCCGCTGATTTCCCAAAAGACAGAACATTTTCCCTCAATCCACCTCAGTACTACAGCTGTATCGCGGCCTGGTGCAAAGGAAGACCTCTTTCCGTTCCTGCATCGGAATATCTAAAAATTGCAGAACTGAATTTTAAAGGCGAATTTTTCGCCTGAGACTATCTGTGCTTGTGTTCTATATTCTCCGTCTCCCTCACAATATACACCGGACGATCCTTCAGTTCCGTAAAAAGGATGGCGATATACTCTCCGATGATGCCGATGAGCAGAAACATCATGGCGAACATAAAGCAGATCAGCACCACAATGGTAGCATATCCACTGGGAGCTCCCTGACGGGTAAAGAGCGTATAGACCAGAACTGCCATCCCGGCTGCTCCCGATAAGATTCCAGCGTAAATTCCCAGCTTTAAGGGCATATTGGAAAAGCAGAGGATGGTATTAACCGAAAAGATAAACAGCTTTTTTAAGCTGTACTTGCTCTCTCCTGCCACCCTCACGCCTGCCTCATATTCCAGAGTAGTTTTCTGAAAGCCCACGTTCTGGACATAGCCCCGCAGGAAACGCACCTTTTCCCGGTAATTCCCTTTTAAAACCTCTGCCACCGAACGGCTGACCGCAAAAAAGTCAGAGGCATTAGGCTCAAAGTGAACATCCGAAATGCGGTTGATCAGCCAGTAAAATCCGGAGCTGGTGATATTTTTGATCAGGCCTGCGCTCTGATTTCGGGTACGCACCATACTGATTACCTCGTTTCCCTCCTCAAAGGCCCTGATGATCCGGGGAAGACATTCCGGGGGATGCTGCAGATCTGCATCCATGCAGACCACTCCGTCGCCTGTACTGTAATCCAGACCCGCGATCATGGCTGCCTCATGTCCGAAATTTCTGGAAAAGCTGATAAGCTTTACCTTCTGATTCTCTGAAGCCAGGGCTTTAAGCACCTCCAGGCTGCCATCTGAGCTTCCGTCATTTACAAAAATCAGCTCATGATCCCAGGAAAGAGTATCCAGCACTCTCTTCATCTCTGTATAACATTCCTTCAGCGCCTGTTCCTCATTGTAAACAGACACGACCACGGAAAGAATCTTTTTTTTCAGATTGGTTCTATCTTCACTCAAAGGATGGTTCTCCTTTATCATATTCAGTCAAATACCCGGATTTGCTGGCTGGAATGGGTTGGAACCCGCTTGTCCTCAGGAGGCAGCTGCATATAGTCGCCGTAAACCTCTGTAAGTACCTGATGATACCCCTTTGGGATCATCAGCTGCGTATCTTCAAAAGGCGCATCCTCCGTCTTGGTGCACCAGTCATCCTCCAGAGTTACATAGAGGTAATCCGGCTGGTAATTACTGTAATACCACCGGCTTCCTTTGCTCTTTCTGTCTTTTAAGGCAGCCCATTTCTGCATGGAAATGATCCTCTTTAGGGGAATCAGCTTCCCTGCTGTGGCAAGTCCTCCTACAAAAATTTTGTGAAGCAGGCTGTATCTGCTATAATCCAGATCATGGCGGTGACCCATAGCCAGGCCGTAGATAGCCTTGTGGATAAAGCGGGTCATCTCAGACGCCAGCTTTCCCTCCGGCAGCTTATCCAGAATAAAGAGGTCTACCCAGAGATGATTTAACTTCCCCTCATAATAGTCCATCCGGTCACTGTCCGGGTGAACCTGGCTGTTTTTATAAATAATACGGGGAGTAAAGTCATAAAATGCCCGGCCGCCCCGGTAACTATCCGGCTCCAAAAGCTCCATGGTATCGGGAAGTTCCCTTTTTATGACCTTTTTTAACGCCTCGTACTGGCTCCGGATCAGAACCACATCTGCATCATCATCCCAGGGAATAAAACCCTTGTGGCGCACTGCGCCAATCAGGGTTCCTGCATCCAGAGCATACCGGATCTTATATTTTCTGCAGATCCGGTCCAGCTCCTTTAATATCTTTAAATTGGCCTCATGAACCTTTGTCATATCGTATGTCTGTGCCATACTGTCCTCGACCTCCGTTCCTGTCAGGCAATGGCTTCACGGATGGTCTTTGCCATATAGTCGATCATCTCGTCCGTCATACCGGGATATACGCCTACCCAGAAGGTATCCCTTAAGATCCGGTCCGTATTTTCCAGGCTTCCCACAACGCGGAAGCCTTCCCCATTCTTTCGCATCTCGTCAAAGCAGGGATGCTTTACCAGGTTTCCTGCAAAGAGCATACGGGTCTGTACGCCCATTTTCTCAATATGCTGAACCACCTGATTGCGGTCTGTGCCTTCCTTACAGGTGATGAGGAAGCCAAACCAGCTGGGTCTTGCGTGCTCGCAGGCCTCAGGAAGGATCAGCTTGTCCTCCGTGCCTGCCAGAGCAGCCTTTAAGCGGTCAAAATTATGGCGGCGGCGCTCCACAAAGGATGGAAACTTGTCAAGCTGTGCACAGCCGATGGCAGCCTGCATATCGGTTGCCTTTAAATTATAGCCTAAATGGGAATATACGTATTTATGGTCATAGCCCAGAGGCAGTTCACCGTACTGACGGTCAAAGCGGTGTCCGCACATATTGTCGCGGCCGGAAGGACATACGCAGTCACGGCCCCAGTCACGGAAGGAACGCATAATACGGTTTAAAAGACCGTTGTCCGTATACACGGCTCCGCCCTCACCCATAGTCATGTGATGGGGCGGATAAAAACTGGAGGTTCCGATATCTCCGATGGTTCCCGTAAATCTTGTAACCTCGCTTCCATCCTCCTCCATGGTATACTGGGTTCCCAGAGCATCACAGTTATCCTCTACAAGCCACAGATCATATTTGTCGCAGAAGGCCTTTACCGCCCGCAGGTTAAATGGATTTCCCAGAGTGTGGGCGATCATCACTGCTTTTGTCTTTTCAGACCGGGCCGCTTCCAGCATGGTTACGTCAATATTATACTGAGGAATGGTTACATCCACGAATACGGGAACGGCGCCGTACTGAATAGCCGGAGCCACGGTGGTAGGAAAGCCGCAGGCGACGGTGATGATCTCATCCCCACGTTTGATGCGGCGCTCTCCAAGCAGCGGAGAGGTCAGGGTCATAAAGGCTAAAAGATTGGCAGAGGAGCCGGAATTTACCAGTGAGCAGTATTTTACTCCCAGATATCCTGCCAGCTTTTTCTCAAATTCATCCGTATAACGTCCGGAGGTCAGCCAGAATTCCAGAGCGCTGTCCACCAGATTTACCATCTCATCATGGTCATAAACGCGGGACGCATAGGGAATCCGGTCGCCTTCTCTGTAAGGCGCCTTTTTGTGGAAGGTATCGCAGTATCCGGCTACCTGATCCAGAATCTGCGCTCTTGCCTGTTCTTCGGTCATATGTTCAAACATGATATGTTTTCCTCCTTGATTCTATTTCATGGGAACGCCGCAGGACAATCCCTGCGGAGCGTTTTTATTCCATAGGACGCGCTTTCCTATGAAATGAAAAATTCGCAGATCTGGCGATCCATCACCTCTGTCATGTCCGCTCCCTCCAGATACTCCTTTGACCATTCCACAGTTTTCTCCACCGCTTCTTTTACACCGTATCTGGGCGTCCAGCCAAAGGTATGCTTAATCTTTGAGCAGTCCAGCTTCAGGAAATTCGCCTCATGGGGGCCGCCCGTCCAGCGGTTCTCCCAGTTCTGTCCCTGTCCCCAGGCTGCGCAGAACAGATCTGCCAGCGTTCCCGTTGTCACACAGTCCTTATCATCCGGGCCTACATTGTAATACCCCTCAAAGCTTCTGTCCTCATACTGCTTCATGGCAATGGTCAGATAAACAGCCAGCGGCTCCATCACATGCTGATACGGCCGGGTGGAATAGGGATTGCGGACAATAATGGTCTTTCCTGCCGCAGCTGCCCTCACGCAGTCCGGAATGATCCGGTCTGCGGCAAAATCACCGCCGCCGATCACATTTCCCGCCCGTGCGGTAGAAATGGCGCAGCGTCCGTCCTCAAAAAAGGACTTTTTATAGCTGTGGGTCACAAGCTCGGAGCAGGATTTGCTGTTGGAATAGGGGTCATATCCATCCAGATTGTCACATTCCCTGTAGCCATACTCCCACTCCCGGTTCTCATAAACCTTATCCGTGGTCACATTTAAAAAGGAACGCACGCTCTCCGTCCGGCGGACGCACTCTAATACATTTACCGTACCCATTACATTTGTTTCATAGGTGTAAACCGGCTCCTGATAGGATTCCCGTACAATGGGCTGGGCTGCCAGATGAAATACGATCTCCGGCTGTGTTTCCTCAAATACGCGGCTTAAATGCTCCAGGTCGCGGATATCTCCAACCACACTCTTTATGGTATCCTCCAAACCGGCAATCTCAAAAAGGCTGGGATCGGTAGGCGGCGTCAGGGAATAGCCCGTAACCTCTGCCCCGGAAAGAGTCAGGATGCGTGTAAGCCAGGAGCCCTTAAAACCCGTGTGTCCGGTGATCAGAACTTTTTTATTTCCATAAAATCCCTTTAATTCCTCAATCGTCATGGCTTAAAATCCTTTCTGTCATCCTTCCATATTTTCCAGGGCGCATTTCCCGACTGCCATAAGGCCTCCAGCTTCTTCATCTCTCTCTGTGTATCCATACACTGCCAGAATCCGCTGTGATAGAAGGATTTCATCTGTCCCTCTGCCGCCAGCCGCTCCATGGGTTCTCTCTCAAAAACCGTGGTATCGTCCTTTAAATAGTCGAAAACCTGCGGATTTAACATCATAAAGCCGCCGTTGATCAGCGCTCCGTCATTGTCATCCTTTTCCCTAAAGGAAAGTACGCTGTCATTATCATCAATATTTAAAACGCCCTTTGACTGGCCCAGGTTTACGGTCGTAATCGTGGCGATCTTTCCGTGGGATTTATGAAAGTTCACCAGAGCATTTAAGTCCACATTGGAAACTCCGTCCCCGTATGTAAGCATAAAGGGCTCATTTCCAATATAGGGCTGAATCCGCTTTACACGGCCTCCGGTCATGGTGTTAAGCCCCGTATCCACCAGAGTTACCTTCCACGGCTCGGAATAATTATTGTGAACCTCCATCCGGTTATTTGCCAGGTCAAAGGTCACATCTGAAGTGTGAAGGAAATAGTCTGCAAAAAATTCCTTTACCACATACTGCTTATAGCCCAGACAGATCACAAAATCGTGATAGCCGAATTCAGAATAATACTTCATAATGTGCCACAGGATGGGCTTTTCACCAATCTCGATCATGGGCTTTGGTTTTAAGTGGCTTTCCTCACTGATACGGGTGCCGAAGCCCCCTGCTAATATTACAACTTTCATCGAATCTCCTCCATTAGCGAAATACATTCAACTGATTCTCTTCCAATATCTGAAATGCCTTTCGCAGCTTGTCCGTTCCCTTGCGGTATTCATACAGATCCGGGGCTGCGGGATCCATCTCCATCATCTCCTCATCGGTCAGGTGCGGCATCAGGGGGGCAAGCTCCCTCATCATCTCAAACCGTTCTTCCCGGTAAGGCGCTTTTTCTATCTCACGATATGTAGTATAACCATTTCCCAGAAGGATTGCAATACAGAATACAGTCCCAAAGATGCGGCCGGCTGCAGAGAGCCTGCTTTTCATCTGTACTGCCAGGGCAAAGGTCAGGATAATTCCCAGAATCCCCACCTGAAACTGCAGGGCATACCGGGAACTTAACGCATAGTTTTCCTTTTCAAAAATGTATCTGGATAAAAAGATCAGCACATGATTTAAGGCACCTCCCATAAGGAGCATCATAGGGAAAAGGGATCTCTCATAAATTTTGTGCCGCAGATTCATCCATAAAGCCCACAGATAGCCTGCCGCCACAAAAAGCCCCAAAAGATAACAGAACGCATCTGTGATTTTCCCGTCTGAAATCCACTGGATCAGCTCCTCTCCTCCGATCAGCATTCCCGCCAGAGACTTTAAAAGAAAACGCACCGGAAAAGAGGGCGCATCCATTAAAAGCTCTCCCAGGGAACGGCCCGTCGCTCCGGCGTGCTCCTCCACCGCAAAGGAATTGCTGAGGATATAAAGCAGAAGGGGGATCAAAACTGCAAAAAGAAATGTCAGATACCTGCGAAAATCCCCCTTAGATCCCAGCCCTTTTTCCCCTTCCAAAGCGGAACATTCTGACTGCTTTTGTTTTTTTCTCCACAGGTCTCTTACAATTCCCGCTGCTGAAGCCAGGATCATTACCACCGCATAGATTGCGCAGTACGGCCCTGCAGTTCCAAGGATAATAAGCACTGGCAGCAGGATCATGCGAAGGGTATCTCCTTTCTTCTCCTGTCCCGTCCACACCCGGTCAAAAACCAATTCATGGTAATAAAAACAGGCAAAGGCAAAAAAGTGGGACCAGCCGCTGCCGTTTGTAAGCATCTCCCATTGATTCAGGCTAAACATCACGGCCATTATAAGGAAAAACCATATACTTCCCAGCTTATAACGGATAAAATACAGGCCAAATACCCAGGCTGCAAGTGCTGCGCTTACAGCCCCCAGAACCCGGTCAAAGGTAATGGAAAAACCAAACAGCTCCACATTGATGATCCGTCCCAAAAAGTTAATGGGAATTCTTGTCAGGACATCGGGCACAAAAAAGCGGCCCGGATCATAAACATCCGGCAGGTAGCTGTTTACCAGGCGGATATAATCGGAATAAACCACATCGCAGGTGGCATTTTTGATGTACCATAAAAGAAACGCCAGACCCGCTGCGGGAATCAGAAGGCAGAGCGCCTTTCTGTATACATCGTTTCTGTTTGTTTCTGCCTTCATGATTCGTTACCTCCAAAATTCCCGGCTTTTTTGGCCTTATTCTGCCGAAATGTGAACAATGGCTGCCAGCCGGTCTTCGCCTCTCTGCTCCATCGCATTCTGCATATAAAAATTATAGTCAAAGGTCAGATGCACCAGCTGCCAGGGACTGGCCATAAGACGCGCGTCCACCACACTGGAATGAAGGGGAAGCTTTAAGGGCTCCTCCTGATCCTTTGTAATGGTAATCATTTCTCCGCCGCTCATAATGCCGGGATACATGATTTCCAAATCAATGATCCCTTCTGCTCCTGCCATCACGGTCAGAGAAGCGTGTTCATCCATCCATCCGTCCTCATAGTAGCCATAATCCGCCTTGAGCTTTAAATCCCTTACAAAATCCGTAATATCCTGAAAACCATTGTGCTCCGGATCCTCCCGCAGCACCAGCATACTGTCATCCACCAGTCCTATGTCGCGAATGCTTTCAATCTTCTTTACCTGCGTTCCCTCAGCCAGTCCCTTTTTGTCAAAAACCTTAAAGAAAGTTCTGGCTGTAAAATCGCTCATCTCATAGCTGTCTCCCATGATATAGATAGTTTTTCCAAAAATCTCATCCCCATATTTTTCATAGCTTTCTTCTGCCAAAGAATTATAACGGAGCTGATCCGGCCAGAGATAAAGCTTTGGATAGCAGCCTCTGTAGAAAAGCTCCACCGGGAACATGAAAAGCACATAGGCTCCAAAGAGCACGCCCCAGGGCCAGAGGCGCTTCAGATAAAGCTCCTTTTTCACTCCCTTTGTCAACTCGCCGTACATCCAGGCCAGAAACAGCAATGCACCCGCTAAGGATACATAGATCCAGCGCAGTTCCACACGAATCGTAACGCTGGAGGACACCACATTAAGCGCAATAAAACCTGTAAATAAAAGGACATTCACCCAGAGGGCCGCCCGTTTTTCTTTCCTTTTTCTTCCAAACATCATTACAAGGAAGCCAAGCACAATGGCAAAGACCGCCAAATCTGCCAGGACCACCAAAAGCTTAACCCAAAGAGGGCTCTGGCCCCATGGACAGCCGTTTAAATGCTCCGGCCCCGCATTGATTCCAAATATGTAGGCAGCCTGGCTGAGTGCAAAGCCAATGGCCTGAGGGATATTTAAGGTATCCGCCACCTGAGTGCCTCCTGTTCCTGCCGGAAGCACCGTACCGATGGTAAAGGCCCGGATGAACTGAACCAGCCCAAAGCTTCCCACCACTCCCACAATGCAGACAGGCCGTCTGCACCGAACCGCGATCAAAGCCAGAATAAGAAGAGGAAAGAGGGCCATATACCGCTCATGGACAAAGCAGACCCCAAAATACAGCAGACAGGCCTTTAAAAACAGGCTGTCTCTGTGATCTTCATTGATATACCGGTACAGACACCATAAAATTGCCACTGCCATCCACAGTGCCATGGTTTCCATCAGTCCCAGCACCTGTCCGATCTGATAATAGGCCATACGGCTGGATAAAAACATGACGCCTGTAAAAAAGCCAATGGCCTTTGCTCCGGAAAGCTTGCAGGCAATTCCATACAGATAGCAGGCCAGCGCTCCGTTTAAAAGGATGTTAATGGGTACGAACCATGATACATGATTTCCAACCACAGCCATTTCCAGCCACGCTGCCAGATAATAAAGAAAGCGGAAACGGGTACTCCCCACAGGAAATACATACTGCAGAAAGCTCTGCTCTCCGTAGCAGGACCAGAAATACAGATCATCCATATAAAGGCCCTTGATCTCGATTCCCCGGTTGACCCACACAGCCAGCCCGAAAAGCAGCCCCATAAAGATCAGATGATCCTTCCATTCATATTTTTTTTCCATTCTGGAAAATCCAATCCTGAATTTTATTCTGTCCTTTGCTTCCAATGCTTCTGCCTCCTTTATTCAGGTGTGTTTGCCGGATGCCTACCGGAATCCGTTCTCTCTCATACAGTAGTTTTGGCGGAAGCGCTCCGCCTCCTCTGTCTGAAGCTCCTCTGTCTTTTCATCTAAAGCCACACGGGCTTTCATATTTCCCCACTCAAAGGTAAGATCCCTCAGGGTTCCCTCTTCAATCATGTCTTCAATGATTTCAAAGGCCCTGGGCTGATCGGCCAGATATCCGGCCTGGACAAAGAAATAGTCAATCCCCGCATATTCCAGAAATTCTTCAAAATACGCAAGTTTCTTTACAAGGTAAACATCTCCCCCGCTGCCGGTCACATCATAATAGCTCTGAACACAGCAGTTTAAATCCAAAACTTCAGGGTGATATCCAAAAGCAAGTACCCGGTCTCTAGGTAAAAAGCTGTCTGCCAGCGCTTCATAGCCTCTGCGTATTTTCCTCTCTTTCTGTTCCGTCCGGTGGTTATAGCAGCCCGGCCCGGTCCATTTCACAGGAGTAAAGCCCGGTGTGCCGGCCCAGCTGGTGGTGCAGGATACCAGCGTATTGAATACAAAAAACGGAACTGCCAGAAAACAGAGGCTTTTGTAGGCCCATTGATCCCCTGCCTCTTTCCGGGCTTTTATCCATGCTCCTGTCATGCGCACTGCGCTGATTCCAAGAACCGCATATACCAGCATAAAATAATTTCCGTCCACCTGGCTCAATGTATAAATGCTTAAAACAGAACCTGCCAGAAGGATTCCTGTAAGAACACCGTCAAACCGGTCCTGACTGCTCATAAAAAGTCCCGGCTGCTTTCTGGCCCAAAGCCGGAAAAAGAGGTTTATGCACCACAAAATGAGAAGAATGGTCACAAGCCCAGTTCCCCAGGCAATGATCACATGATCCATGTCCTCCCCCACAGGCGCAAGGAGAATTCCTCTCAGACGCTCCATAAGTCTTTCGGCCTTCTCACCTGCAGACAACGCCCAGGGATCTCCGATTACCCGTGAAAAGGTGAAGGGATATTTTACTTCAAAACCGATTTTTTCACATATTCCGGCAAAAATAGAGGTTACCGGTACTCCCGTGATCCGCCAGGTGCGGTACCACAATCCTGCAGCAGCCATAAGCGGAAGAATCCAGAGGAAAAATCCCCTTTTATTTCCAGTTTTTAATTTTTTCCCAAGAAGCAGGCACAGGAGGCCTGCGGCACCAAGTGCCGTAGAAAACACCAGTGCAGTGGGTTTAAAAACAAGGGTCACAATGTAAGCTGCCACTGCAAAGAGCAGCCATGGAACCGCCTGTTTCCCCTGCTCCTTCTGACCGATCGCCAGACAGAGGAAATCATAAATAATCAGCTGATACAAAAGGGTAATGCTGTCGCTCTTTGCAGACACTGCCATATTCATAATGCCCGGAATAGCAGCGCATACGGCGGCTGTCCACAAAGCCATGGTTTTCCCGCCGCTTCTTCCACCTATATGTCCGGCCAGAATCACCGTTCCCACGGTAGTCCAGAATGAAAAGGACAGGACAAAGCCATAGGTAGGCGTACCTGACAGCGGAAGATTTAAAACCTCCAGCCCCTTGCTGTAGCTGTACACCAGATTATTCATCCCCAGGTTTTCATAAATTCCCTTTCCGTTGTCCAGCACAAAGGCAGAACGCAGGCCGTAGTGAAGGGAATCATAATCCAGCTCTATATTCAGCCGTCCCGCCTGCAAAAGGATCATGGTAAGGATAAACGCCCATAAAAGAGCCTGTGGGAAGGTATCCGGAAGCACATCCTGCCAGAATGCCTCTCCGGCCGGAACCGCTTTTCTTTCCTTCTGCTTCCCAATCTCATTTCTTCTTTTAATTTGAATTGCCGCACATACCGCCAGTGTTCCCGCAGTAAGGATCAGGGCCAGAATCCGCCAGAAGGGAACGCCGCCATAGCCTGTAAGCGAAATCCCGCAGACAATGACCATCCATAAAGCACTTCCTGTTACAAGCCCCAGAGCCAGAGTCTCTGCCCAGTGGATATTTTCCCATTCTTTCCCGGTCGGATCCTGCTTTCTTTTCCAGCCGCCCATCAGCCACCCATTCAGCCATCTTCCCAGACAGATTAAAACGGCAATCCACACTCCTGATACAACAGCCGGAACAAGCATCTGATGGCACCAGGCAAACAGAAGGCTTCCCACACCGATTCCCAAAATCTGGGCTTTACGGTTCTTTACTCTGGAAAGCCACAGAAGGTTCCATAAAAATACTGCCAGCACCTGGGCCAGCATGAGCTTTGTTTCCTCTTTTTTCAGTATCTCTCCCAGGGAACCGGTTAAAAACAGCTCAAATACTCCGATTCCCAGCACAATGGCCCCGGCTGCCCAGAGCAGGGCCAGGACCATTTTCATCTCTCTCTGTCTGATGCCGCACATCCTGAAACATTTCCTTTACTCGTATTCCTTATATGCAGAGGAATATCCCCGCATCAAAAACCGGACCACCGGCTCCGGCCAAAAACGGGCAAACATCTCCCGTTCCTCCTTTGCCCTCCGGTTATCCTCCATACAGGCCTTTGTAGCCGCCCCATCGTGAACCCGATAGTACATAAGGGGTTTTTCACGGCAGATAAAACGGCCCGGGCGCTCTGCAAGCTGCACCAGATTATCCCAGTCTAACGCGTAACTGTAAGGAGAACGCACAAGCGGTTCTCCCAACAGGGACTTGTGGTAGGTGGTCGCAGGGCAGCAGATGGAGTTTCCAAGCATCAGAGGAAGGCGTTTTACCCAGGTAAGACCATTAAACGCAGGACAGCGAAGAGGCAGGCGCAGGATGCGTTTCACCCACAAAAGCCTGTCTCCTGTAATGGTCTTTCCGCCCTTTGTAATAACGTAATCCGTTGTAAAAACCGTCATATCCGGCCATTTTCCGGCTGCCTTCAAAAGCTCTGCCGCATACTCCTTATGATACACATCATCCTGGTGAGCAATAGTCACATATTCCCCATCCGCCATTTCATAGGCATAATTCCAGTCATCCCGGATGCCGCTCTCCCCCTGGCGCACGAACAGAGGAAGCTCGTACGTTTCTGCCATATGCTCCAAAAAAGCGCTTGGAGAAGAGGTACAGAGGATAATCGGGGAAGGCTGGCTCTGAGCCTTCAAGGAGCGGATACAGGTTTCCAGCCAGGGCGACTGCCCATAGGCCGGAATGGCAAACACGTGCTTATACCTCATAAAAATACTCCTCTAACATCAGGCACAGGGCATGATAAACCGGCAGATGAAGTTCCTGTATCTTAAAGGTCTCCTGCTCCGGAACCACAATACAGGCATCCGCCATCTCCTTTAAACGGCCGCCATCCCTTCCAGTAAGGCCAATGACCTTTAAGCCTGCTGCTTTTGCCACAGCTGCTGCATACAGGATATTCTTTGAATTTCCGGAGGTAGTAATTCCTAAAAATACGTCTCCCTTTCTTCCGTAACCATAGACCTGCTGTGCAAAGCCCATGCTTCCGTCCACATCATTTAAAAAGGCTGTGGAAAGGGCGGGATGACCCGTAAGGGCAATGGCAGGAAGAGCCCCCTGAAGCCGTTTTGCCAGCTCCTCCCCAAGCTTTGGCTCTACCTCCTTAAGCTTCTGTTCAAAGGCGGGAGTTACCGGACGCCGTTTTACAAACCCCTTCATCAGTTCCCCCACAATATGCTCGCTGTCCGCACAGCTTCCGCCGTTTCCTGCTATGAGAAGCGTTCCATCCTGCAAAAAAGCATCCCTGAGAATTTCATATGTCTTGAAAATGTCCTCTTTTACAGGCATCAGTGCCGGATAGCGCTCCATCAGCTCCTTAAGAATCAAATCTACCTTACTGCCGTTCATCCCTGTTACCTCTCTTTTTCCTGAAATATATCACGTCTCTGCTTTACTGCTGCCTTAAAATCCAGTCCGCAGCCTGGGACAGATTCTCTGCATAATAATCATAGGAGGGCGCTTCATCCTTCTTCGCCTGACTGGCCTCATAAAGCTCCTTCCCATATCCCGTTCCTACCAGAATGGAGGTTACACCGTAGTTTTTCCCCGCCTGCGTATCTAAAAGCTTGTCTCCAATCATATAGGAGTGGGACTTATCTGCTGTAAAATGCTCCTCTGCCTGCAAAAACATACCGATTCCCGGTTTCCGGCAGCTGCACTCCTTTTTATAGCTCCCGATTCCGTGAACCGGATGGTGGGGGCAGTAATAAAAGCCGTCTATTTCGGCCCCCTCTGACGCCAGCAGCTCATTCATATACCGATGAAGGGACTTTACGTCCTCTTCCGTATAATAGCCTCTGGCTACTCCGGCCTGATTGGTGATTACCACCAGCTTAAATCCGGCCTTCTTAAGCCTTCTCAAAGCTTCCGGCACCCCGGCTAACAAATGCATATCCTCCGGACGGTGCAGATAATTTACCTCTTCGTTCAGTGTGCCGTCCCGGTCCAAAAATACAATTTTTTCCATATCTCGTTCCTGCTTACAGATCAAAGGTATAAATCTTATTGGGCATATGAACCTTTACCTGATCGTATTTCCAGCGCTCCTCGTCTGCCACCCAGCTCTGGGCTCCGCGCAGTTCAAAATTCCAGTCTGCCAGCTGGCCTCCTGCCTGCTCCATACGAGCCGCTACCTTGTGGCGCACATTGTAAGGGCAATACATAAGAAGATAACCACCGCCGCCGGCTCCAAGAAGCTTTCCGCCCAGGGCTCCGGCCTTGATTGCCTCATCGTAGAGCATATCGATCTGAGGATTGGTGATCTTGCTGCTCATGCGCTTTTTGCTTTTCCAGCCATAGTCAAGCAACTTTCCGAAGCTGTGGAGATTTCCCTTTAACAGCTCGTCCTTCATAGCATACGCCAGAGCCTTTACCTCGCACATGGCCTCAAAGGCATCCTTTTTCTCGTAATTCTGTACCTGATCCCTGATAATGTTGGCAGATACATGGATATTTCCCGTATAGCACAGCAGAAGGTTATACTGCAGCTCATGGATAATGTCCTTTTTAATTCTCAGGGGATTTACAACTACGTTGTTTCTGCCGTGGAACTCAATGAAATTAAAGCCGCCGAAAGCCGCCGCATACTGATCCTGATAGCCGCCGTCAATCTTTAAATCCAGCCGCTCTACCTGATAGGCCAGATCTGCCATGGCATAGGCATCCATCATGATCCCCTTCCATCTTGCCATGGCCGTAAGCATGGCTACCATCACCGTGGAGGAAGTTCCAAGGCCGGAGCCTGGAGGCGCGTCGCACTGTAAATATACCTCGCAGCCCTGGCTGATCTCCATCGCCTTAAGAGCCGCCGTTACCAGATCCAGACGGCCGTCATAGACGTAGTTTTCCTTTGTATTGTATTTTACTGTCATATCAAAATCCAGGGAATGGACAATGATCTGATCGTCTTCTCTGGGTACGATGGAACAGTAGGCGTATTTATTGATAGTGCTCCCAATGATCGCGCCGCCCTGCTCCTCGCAGAAAGGGGCTACATCCGTGCCGCCTCCGCCGAAGCTGACCCGCAGGGGCGCTCTGCCTCTGATTACCATATCTTTCTCCTTCCGTTTCTTACCTACCGGACAACGCCTGTTTCTACATCCTTCTGGAATTGGAAATAGGCCTCCGGAATACCGATGTCAATGAAATAGCCGTCATTTACAAAGCCGCCCAGACGCTTTCCCTCTGAAAGCCAGCAGGGAATCCTGTCATTTTCCAGCGATACCTTTCCTTCGGGAATCTCATCTAAAAGGCTTTTTTTCATAAGGTAAATACCACCGTTTATGGTGCCGGATTTTGCCTCCTGCGTCTTTTCATTAAAGCCTGTAAGGATGCCCTTTTCATCTAAAACAGCCTGACCATAGCGGGATACGTCCGGCACTCTGCGCAGCACCAGAGCCATGTCCAGCTGCTGCTCATCCTGCTGCCTTACCAGCCTTGTATAGTCGATCTGATAAAAGGTATCTGCATTGAGGACGAAAAAACGATCCTCTGTGATCAGTTTTCCGGCATTTTTGATGGCCCCTGCCGTGCCTAAAAGGTTTTCCTCGTAGGCGTAGGCTGCATGAAAGCCAAAGGCGCTGCCGTCTTTAAAATATTCTTCCACCATGGAGCCCTTATAGCCTACGGCAAAAATAATATCCGTAACGCCGTTTCGCACCAGTTCTCTGGTGACGTACTCCATAAATGGTTTTTCCTGTATGAGAGCCATTGGCTTGGGACGGTCGCTTACTACGCTGCGTAAACGGGTGCCCAGACCTCCGGCGAGAAGTATTGCCTGCATTGGTGTTCTCCTAAAATATGTGATTAAAGTTCGCTTTACCGCCAGTCTTCCTCTATCACCTTCCATGCGCCTTCGAGACTGAAGTGCCTGCGGATGTAGTCCTGGGTGGCGTGACACATGGCCTGGCAGCGGGCGGGATCGTTGTAGAGAGATACGCATTTTTCTGCAAATGCAGCCGAATCGTCCTCGATTTCCAGTATGGTTTCTACCTCCGGGATTCCTTCAGCTCCGGTGCCGGTTGTGATAATGGGCGCTCCATTGTAGATGGCTTCTACTACCTTGCCCTTTACGCCCGCCCCGTACCGCAGGGGAACGACTACGATGCGGCAGGAAGCATACAGCTCCGCCAGCTCCTCTTCGCTTACAAAACCCTTTATGATAATGCCGTTTCCGGGCTGCTCAAGGGCCTTTATCTCATCCGTAACCTTGGAGCCAACTACATAGAATTTTATCTCCGGAAGTTTTTCCCTGATCAGCGGGAAAATCTCCTGTGCAAACCACAGCACCGCGTCCGCATTGGGCGGATGGGCAAAGCCGCCTACAAAGAGTAGTCCTTCTCTCTTTGCGAAGTCTTCCTGGATATTGGAAAGAAATTCATCGTATACATAAGCTGTAATGGCCTTTGCCGGGATTTCCGGGTCAATCTTGTGGATGGCGTCCACCTCCACATAGGACGGATAATAGGAAATCGCCGCTTTCCGCATCATGGACAGCTCAATGGCTTTCCAGTAATCTGCCTCGCGCTTGATGCTGATATCGCCTGTGAGAGCGTACTCCCTTCCCAGGCGCAGGAAATGGAGGTCATGGCCGTAATAAATCACCTTGATATTCGTATTTTCCTTAATAAAATCCACATATTTTGTGGCAATATGGGGCCGGTTTAAATAGGCAAAATCAATTTCATCCTTATTCCGCTTCAGCCAGTCCCAGATGCCGGAGGCCCAGTCATCCCCGTACAGGATCTCAATTCCCATCTGCTGGAGAGCCGTAGAATAGGGTTCCTCATGGAGGAAATTGTCACCCAGGAACTTTACCACATAGCCCTTTTTCAGGAACATTTTCAGATACTGATAGGTGGTCTTGGAGCCTGCATCCTTATCGAAGGTGGGAACATAATGATCCACTACCAGGATCACCTTTTTGCCCTGGCTTCTCTCCCTTGCCCTGAATGGATTGGGATTTCCGTCATTGACAGACTGACGCTTAAATTCATCCGCCCATTTTTCCCGAAGCTTTTTGCTGTTTTCCACCTGATACCGCTTCAGGCCTGTGCCGTTTACATCCGTACCATTGGACACGCCTTCAAAATGAATGACTTTGGATAGAGGCTGATATACCACCCGGTATCCTGCCTTTCTCACCTCAAAGGCCAGATCGGAATCCTCACAGTAGGCAGGTGCAAACCGCTCGTCAAAACCGCCGATCTGCTTCCAGAGCTGAACGGATAAAAGGATGGCGGCGCCGGAAATATAGTCCACATCCTTTACATAGTTGTACTCTGCCTTATCCGGGTCATCCAGCCGCCCATAGTTCCAGCCGGAGCCGTCGCTCCACAGGATGCCTCCAGCCTCCTGAAGCCGTCCGTCCGGATATACCAGCTTGGAGCCTACCATACCGATGGACGGGTCGGACTCGATCAGCTTCACCAGTGAAGAAAGCCAGCCCTCCGTCACCTTGGTATCATTATTTAAAAACATGATATATTTGCCCCTGGCTGCCTTTGCCGCCTGGTTGCAGTTTCTTAAAAAGCCCTGATTGGTCTGATTGCGGCAGATCACCAGCCCGTCCACAAAACGGCTGATTTCCGCCGTTGCATCTGTTGACACATCATCTGCAATGATGACCTCATAGGTCACGTCCTTCGTATATTCCAGAATGGACTGCAGGCAGGCGTATGTGTAGTGGATCTGGTTATAGCAGGGGATCACAATGGAGACTAACGGCCCTTCCCAGCCATTTTTCCCCTCTTTTCCCTCTCCCGGATACTGTGGGAAGGAAAGATGGCCTCCGGTGAGATAGCCCTCACCGATCTTAAAATCGCCTTCAATCAGGTTGCGTCCCTCTTTCGTGGCGTACATCTTCATGTATTTTGCAGGGTGGCGCACCGTATGGAAGCAGTAGTTTAATACCTTGCGCTTTCTGGTTCCCTTTGGAAATGCCTTATTGACCTGAGCGCCCAGCTTTCTGCGAAGCTTGTATACAGCCGCTTCATGACCATTCAAATAGGTGGCAAGCTTACCCAGCTCATCAATCTCATGGCGCAGATCCTTAATCATGATTTCCAGGTTCTTTACATGATTATTGGTAAGGCGCAGAATCTCCTGATCCTTTTTCACCTGAATATTGCGCTCCTCCACCTCTTCTTGAAGCTGGTTGATCCGCTCTCTGGCCTGATCCAGTTCCTTTTCCTGGGCCTTTAATTCCTCTAACGTCACCAGACGCTGTTTGTAATTACCCATATACCCCTGGGTGCCGTCTCCGTGTACCCAGGACTGGAAGGATTCCTCCATGGCAGCATACAGCCCGGACAGTTCTTCCTCAATTCCGAACGCCTTCAGGAAATCAGCTGCATTTTCATAGTCCATCAGGCCTTCATATTTATAATAGAAATAAACCAGATTCCGGTAGCGGACAAAACCTGCCGGAACAGGGAAATCAAATACCCATTCATAATCCAGGCAGTACAGCTTGCCGCCGCTTACCATCAGATTTTCAAACAGGCCGTCAATATTGCTGACCGCATAGGAAGCATCCGACATGAGGGACAGGTCATTCTCCCTTCCAAAAACTTCCAGAAATTCCGGCGTCACATAAAAGGGCTCCTGGCGCAGTTCTGCCTTTGAGAAGACCTGCTCCATCGCTGCCTTAATTGCCTCAACCGGAGCCTTCTTTCCCCTGATCTGCCGTCCAAGCTCCTCTGCCAGCGTCTTTCCTGTAAGAAACTCAAACCGTACCGCCTGCTTATCCTCGGAAAAATGTGGTTCCAGTACGCGAACAGCCGGATTTACCTTAGAGAGCTTCTCATACTTTTCCTCCATAGAACCAATATGTGCTCTGGAAACCTCTGTAAGGGCCGCCTTTTCCACATATCGCTTTCCATTTTCTTCCAATATACGGGTTCGAATCTGAAACCGGGGCTTTCTGGTTCGGTTATATTTTGCAAAAATCGTATCAAAGGGCTCCGGCTCCTTAGAAGCCACTGCCAGATAGGCATTGGCGAAAAGACCGAAGGCCTTTTCCTGAACCAGCTTATCGGAAATCTCATCCTCATGGATGCAGGCCCAGCGCTGGCGGTCATAGACTGCGGTCACATGGGGAATATCGCCCTTTCCTGGAAGATACCGGTCGGAATACACTGTCTGAGCCCGCTTATACTCCGGCATAGGATAATAAAATTCTACAGCTCCAAGGCCTGCCTCACGAAATGCTTCTTCCAGTTCTCCCTTGGTAAAGGCACTTTCATCCTCATCATGGACAGCCCCGGATAGGAAGCAGAGTCCCAGCGCATTTTCACAGGCAAACACCAGACGGCCTCCCTGTTTTACATACTGAGAAGCCTCCTTTACAACGGCCTTCAGATCCATATCCGGGTGGGAAGCCTCTAAAACTACAAGATCGAAGGCTGCTCTGTGGTCTTCCTTCTTCCAATCGATTTCTTTTATATAGGAAATGTTGTCTGCAATGCTGTTTCTCTGCTCATTCACCACCAGATTTTCATCCCTGCAGTCCGTTACAGTCACATGGGCGCAGCGCTCTGCAAACAATCCGGTGAGAACCCCATATCCGGAATCCAGCTGCAGTACATTTTCACATTTTTCCAGCTCCATCCAGTCAAAGAGATTTTTCCGGATATCAGAAAGAGCATACAGCACCTCCGGACGGCTGTCATTTTCAAGAATCTCCTGAATTCCCTCCGGGCCGGAGCCATATTTTTTAAAGAGATCCAGAATCTCATAGCTTATATCATTCATCTGCTTTCCTCTTTTCCGCTTTCACCTGGGATTCCATATCGTAGACGCCCACAGTGTTTTTATTGGAAATAACAGTAATATTTGTCACATCATACAAACGGTGATATACCGTATGTTCTCCGGCCTCAAAGCCGGTGCAGCTCATGCTTAACAGGTATTCACCGCCCTGAAGGGTCATCTTCTGGGTAAATTCCACCACATATTCCTCGCCTTTTTTCACCGGCTTAATATCCGCTCCCTCAAACATGGTATTGGTGCCTGTAAGCTCGGTTCCCTTTTTATCTTTAATGGTATAGGTAAAAATAGGCGACTGGATGTCCGCATGGAAACGGATGCATTCACGGATGGTAAACACCTCTCCTTTTAACAGGAGGTTTGTAATATTGCCTCTGGCGTCTAAAAGACCCAGGTCATAGATTTCCGCCCGTCCGTCACCGTATTCTGTGCGGTCTGAATTGATGGTCATCTGGTCGCGCATCAGCCCCTTATGTGAAACCGGAGGATTCCCGGAACCGTCATGGCTTTCAAGAACTCCCTTTTTTGCAAGCTGCGCATCCACCAGGCCATCTACGTCCATACCACCTGAGAAATCGGAAAGTTCATCCTCTGCGCCAGACTGCTGATCCGTTTTATGGACACCGGCTGCCAGCTCTGCCTTCAGTTCCTCCAGCTTTCCGGCCAGAATCTTCTTATACATATCCACCACTTTGCCTGCGGGGCCTTCGGCGATAAATTCGCCCTTATGGAGCAGAACCACCCGGTCACAATATTTGATAATGCTTCCCATATCATGGGTTACCATCAGGATAGTCGTGCCCTTTTTGCGGATCTCCTCCATCCGGCGGTAGCATTTGGACTGAAAAAATACATCTCCTACCGACAGAGCCTCATCTACGATCAGGATTTCAGGATCTACGTTGATCGCAAGAGCAAAGGCCAGACGGACAAACATACCGCTGGAATAGGTCTTTACCGGCTGATATACAAAATCTCCGATCTCCGCAAAATCCAGAATATCCTGAAGCTTTGCATCCATCTCCTTTTTCGTATATCCCATCATGGTGCCGTTCATGTAGATATTTTCAATTCCCGTATAATCCATATTAAAACCGGCTCCCAGCTCCAAAAGGGCGGAAATCTTGCCGTTTACATCCACCTGCCCGGTGGTTGGCGTCAGCACTCCGGTAATAATCTTTAAAATGGTAGACTTTCCGGAACCATTTGTACCGATGATTCCCACGGTTTCTCCCTTCTTTACCTGAAAGGAAAGACCGCTTAATGCATAAAAGTCCCTGTGATAATTTTTATGGGAAATGCTCATTGACTCCTTTAAACGGTCAATGGGCTTGTCATACAGCCGGTAGACCTTAGTCACGTCCCGGACGCTAATGGCATTTTCCTGTTCTCTTACTTCCATATCGATCTCCATATCTAGTCGCATAACTGCATAGTTTTCCACTTTAGGGATAAGTATATCATACAATGGCAAATTTTTATACTGGTAAAAAGAATAAAAACTATCCTTCTTCCTCCCCCACCGCCAGCCCGATCAACGTTCTGGCCTCTTTTGTCAAAAATTTGTTCTTATGGTAAATAACGGAAAACTTCCGTGACAGCGCAAGTCCTCTTATAAAGAACTCCTTAACCTGCCCCTTCTCAAGACTGTCCCGAACCAGATAATAAGGAAGAAGCGACAATCCCAGACCGGCTTTTACCCCTTCCAACACCACCTCATTGCTGACGCTCTCCCATAAGGGCTTCACAGAAATTTCCCCTGCTGCCAGAATCCCGTCCAGAACCTCTCGGCCCGCACTGCCCCGCTCCCGCAGGATCAGATCCTGTCCCGCCAGCTCTTCGGCCGATTCTAAGGTATGCCCTGCAAATGGATGGGCCGGAGGGCAGATAAATACCAGACGATCGCCGGGAAAGGTCTTACAGTGGATATAGGGACTGTGAACCATTCCCTCGATGATTCCGATATCGATCTGATTTTCAAGCAGCTTCTGCTCAATGGCTCCTGAATTTCCCACCGCCGCCTGTACGGTCAGCGACGGAAAGCGTTCCTTCAGCTTTCTGATATATCCGGGAAGCAGGCAGGAGCCGATGGTAATGCTGGTACCAATCCGCAATTCTTTCGCCGCCTGGCCGCCTCCCACCCCCTGCTCCATCTCGTCAAAAAGCGCGATAATATGTCTGGCATACTCCAGGGCCTGCCGCCCGCTGTCTGTGAGATACAAACGGCGTGAAATACGGTCAAAGAGCCGAACTCCGTAATGCTCCTCCATCTCTGAAACAGCCAGACTGATAGCGGGCTGGGCAATATAGAGTATCTGGGCTGCCGCGGTCATGCTTCCCGTCTCGCAGACCGTGACAAAAATCCTTAAATGACGCAGCGTCATAATCCTTCTCCTTTCTTTCACTGATTCGTATATTCATAATATTTTCATTATATATATTATAATATTATAGTATTTTACATATGTATCTGCAAGGCGTATAGTAGGAATGCTGGATGGATTTTCCGGCAAAATAACCGGGAATACTTCCCGTTTTAAAAGGAGTTCACCCATGGAAGCTGTATCCCATCCCAAAAAGCGGTCTGTCATCTTAAAAAAGCTTTTCATTTCTACTTTTTATCTCAGCGCCTTTACCTTTGGCGGCGGCTATGTAATTGTAACACTGATGAAAAAAACCTTTGTAGACCAGTACCACTGGATTGATGAGGAAGAGATGCTGGATCTGGTAGCCATTGCCCAGTCCTGCCCCGGCGCCATCGCAGTCAACGGAGCCATCGTAGTAGGCTACAAGCTGGCAGGCCTTCCCGGAGTCATTACCTCCGTTCTTGCAACGGTCATCCCTCCCTTTGCCATCCTTTCTCTGATTTCACTCTGCTACGCCGCCTTCCGCTCCAATCAGTATGTGGGCTGGATGTTAAACGGAATGCAGGCCGGCGTAGGAGCCGTAATCATGGAGGTAGTCTGGGAAATGTCCTCCGGCATTGTAAAAGAAAAACAGACGGTTCCCCTTCTTGTCATGGCCGCGGCCTTTATTGCAAACTACTTCTTCGGCGTCAGCGCCATTATCATTATCCTGCTGTGCATCGGCCTTGGTATCATCACAACCTTAAGCCGTGAAAAACAGAAGAAAGGCGGTTCCTTATGATCTATTTACAGCTCTTTTTAAGCTTTCTGCAGATTGGCGCCTTCAGCTTCGGCGGAGGCTATGCAGCAATGCCTCTGATCCAGAATCAGGTAGTACAGCTTCATCCCTGGCTTTCCCAGTCAGAATTTACGGATCTAATCACCATTTCCCAGATGACCCCCGGTCCGATCGCAGTCAATTCCGCAACCTTTGTGGGCACCCGCATTGCCGGAGTTCCCGGAGCGCTGGCTGCCACCATCGGCTGTGTGCTCCCTTCCTGCATTCTTGTAACGGTTCTGGCAAAAATTTACTTAAAATACCGAAATTTAAGCCTTCTTCAGGGCATTTTAAAATCCCTCCGTCCTGCCGTGATTGCCATGATCGCAGCTGCCGGAGTCAGCATTCTGGTCACCGCTTTCTGGGGAAATGACATTTCCTCCCTCCATCTGGATGCCATTCTCTCCAGTACAAACGTAAGAGCTGTGGGAATCTTTCTGGTTTCCCTTATTCTTCTTGCAAAATTCAAAATGGATCCCATCCATGTGATGCTTCTTTCCGGAGGGGCGGAAGTCGTCATGCAGCTCATTATGAAAACCCTGTAAAAAATTCTTCTTTTCGTGACTTTTATCACATAAAAAGGGGCGCAGCTGTGGTATCCTATATACAACAGAAAACGAATTCACATTTACAGGAGGTAATATATATATGGCACTTTCACATCTCACATCCGCTGATTTCGACCAGGCAGTAAATGCCGGTGACGACGTAGTAGTAGTTGATTTCTTCGCAACCTGGTGCGGTCCCTGCAAAATGCTGGCTCCCGCAGTAGAGCGCATGGCAGAGGTTCATCCGGAGGTACATTTCTACAAGGTAGACATTGATGAGGAAATGGATCTGGCATCCCGTTTCGGAGTTATGAGTGTTCCCACCCTTCTCTACTTCAAGAGAGGAGAGATCGTAAATAAAACCGTAGGCCTCATTTCTCCGGCTGATCTGGAAAATGCCATTGCCAAATCCAAATAAACCATAAACACATAAGAGGATTGAACCCTTCGCTGCGATATCCGTCAAACGAAGCATTCAATCCTCTTTTATTGTCCTGCAGCCGGAAATCGGGATACCTACACGTATCCGCCAAATTCTTTCAGCCACTTTCTTCTCTTCTCATAATCGGGAAGCACGTTCTTCACTTCTGCCCAAAACTTTCGGGAATGGTCCATTTCCTTCCGATGAGCCAGCTCATGAACCACCACATAATCCAGAACCTCCGGCGGCATCAGCACCAGCTTCCAGTGGAAATTCAGATTCCCCTCACTGCTGCAGCTTCCCCAGCGCGTTTTGGCGCTGCGAATGGAAATCCGCCCATAGGTTACTCCCATCAAAGCCGCAAAATATGCAGTCCTCTGCTCAATCCGCGCCCGTGCCTTCCTGCGGTAAGCCGCCTCAAGCTTTGGACGTTCCTCATAATCATGGGGAAAGACCTGAGCCAGATTTCTTCTTTTTGTTTCTGAATCGAACCATTTCTCCAGAATCCATTCCTGCCGGGTCCGTACAAACTCCATCAGCACATCTTCTGGAATGCCCTCCGGTGCACGGATGATCACCTGGCCGTCCGTCTTTATCTCCAACCCCAGGCTGCGGCGGCGGGAATAGACCACCTGAGCCTCGATCGTTCCCTCCCGCTCCCCCTGTCTCCAACCAATCCCTATCTTTCCTATCATATCGGCTTACAGAACATCGGAAAAATGAGGCCTGAGCTTTTTAAACATCTTAAGTCCGCAAAGAAGTACGATCAGGGTGAACGCCCAGTAATACAGCGTCAACTTCGGTCGCTCCCAGAACCAGTTGCCTGTAATCATGCTGTCCTTGTATCCGGTAACGATATAGTAAAAGGGATTCAGCTTAAAAATCGGTTCCATCCAGGGCATACGGTCTGTAAACATGGATTCATGATACATAATGGGGCTGAGCCAGATACCAAACTGCAGGCAGATTCCCACGATCTGGGCCATGTCCTTGAAAAATACATTGACAGAGGCTGTAAAATATCCCAGCCCCAGCGCCAGCACAGAAGCAGCAAAGGTATAATAGAGAACCTGGATCCAGGTAACGCGCACCGGCATCCCCGCAATCAGGTACATCCCCGCCATAATCAGCACGAAAAAGGCATGGACCAGCAGACAGGAAATCAGCTTGATGATCGGCAGGATCTCTACTTTGAAAACCACCTTTTTGACCAGATAACTGTATTCCTGAAGGCAGCCCGTTCCTGTGTTTAACGCCTCGCTGAAAAAAAACCAGGGTACAATGCCCGGAACCAGCCACGCCACATAACTGACTCCCGGAACAGGCGGCGGAGACTTAAAGCCGATTCCGAAAATCACCGCATAAATGACTACGGTCACAATGGGCTGAATAAACATCCATACAATACCAAAGTAAGAGCCCACGAACCGTTTTCTGAAATCAGCCTTTCCAAGATCCCATATGAGCTTTCGCTTTGTAATAATCTCCTTTAACAGAGAAACTGCATAATTCATAATCTGTATCCTTCATTGTCAGAATTTAAAGGTATCCTTAAGGCCGCTCCACTTCTTATCCTTCTCGGAAATGATCAATTCCATTCCCGGCTCGATAGGCCACTCTACGCCGATCTCAGGGTCGCTCCAGAGAAGGCCGCCCTCATCGCCCGGATGATAGAAGTCTGTGCACTTGTAAGCAAACTCCGCCTCATCGGACAGAACCAGAAAGCCGTGTGCAAAGCCTTCGGGAATGTAAAACTGCTTCTTATTCTCAGCAGATAAGGTCACGCCGAACCACTTTCCATAGGTTTTGGAATCGGAACGCAGGTCTACAGCAACGTCAAAGACCGTTCCCCTTACCGCGCGCACCAGCTTGCCCTGAGGATACTGCTTCTGGAAATGAAGACCCCTTAAAACGCCTTTTACGGACATGGACTGATTGTCCTGCACAAAGGTCATATTAAGGCCTGCTTCCTTAAAGTCATTCTGGTTATAAGTTTCCATAAAATAGCCTCTCTCATCCTTAAAAACCGTAGGCTCAATTACATAAAGTCCTTCAATTTCACATGTTGTCACTTTAATCTTTCCCATGATTCTTTCTCCTTCTTTCATCCATCCTGAGTCATTCAGCAGCCGAAAGGCCGCTTTTCCACATCTATCAGGAAATTTTACCACGTTATCCACAAGGGCGCAACTGTTTATGCTGCTTCTCTTTACAACCGCAGACACACCACCGCAAAAATCCGCACCGCCACATACAGATCCATAAGCATCACTCCGTAAAGCAGCCCTCTGTCGTCGCTTTCCGTCCGTACCACCCGGCTGTTATGAAATGTAAGCAGCACCGCCGGAAGGAAGGGAAGCAGGTATCTTCCCTGAACGCCCTCAATCATAGAGGCGCTTCTGGGAGTCCAGGCTAACAGCATAGAAAACATCAGAACCCCTAAAAGCAGCAGCGCCAGAAACCAGATCCACAGCCTGTTTCCTGTGGAAATCACCACTTCTTCTCCCGGCTTTTTCAATGCCAGCACCACTAAAATAACGCACAGAGCCAGTATGATCACGGTCGGTGTATTCAAAACAGGATCCTGATTTCCTAAAGAGCCGCCGATCATGCCTTCAAACAGCTGCGTTCCCTTCCATGCCAGTGTGTCATAACACATTTTCAGCACATGAAGGGGACGGTGAAGCAGCTCCGCAAAGGTATATCCTGTCTCCCCGGCCCAGGCAATATAGCTGTCCTCTGCCTGGGTATACATGGAAACGGTTCCCAGATTCACCGCAGCCATGGCTGCCGCAAAGGCTCCCAGCACTCCGGCTGCCGAAGCCGTCCACCGGCCCCAGCCCCCAAACTTTTTCACCGGGATCAGAAGGCACAGCCCTGCGATTACTCCGTATACCATCTTGCAGGGCCCCATCACTGCCAGTAAAAATGCCAGAAGAACCACATCCTTTAACTTCACCTTATCTGCCTTATAGGCTAAATCCATGCAGACTGCCGTAAAATACCCACAGAACGCCGTAATCAGCACATCATACGATAAAGAAGACACCAGATGAAGGTTCATGGGCAGTAGGTATGCGGCAAATACGGCTGTCTTTCCAAAGGGAAGCCGCCTTAAGGTCAAAAAGCCTGTGGCTGCAAAAAAGAGCAGATTAAACAGGCGTCCCAGATACAAAAGCCCCAGGCTTCCAAGTCCCAGAAGCCTTGCAAGGACAAAGCCAAGAGCCTGAGGCCCATAGGCCAGCGGAGTTGTCCGCACAGAGAACTGATAGGAGCTTGCCATCTCTTCCACATCCTGAAAAGGAGAATTTTGACTGTTCCCCTGATGAGCACCCTTTTTCCCGGAACATTCTTCATGGATCCGTCTGTAGGTTTCCTCTGTCAGGCTCTGCCCCAGGATCACAGGCTTTTCGCTCCCGTCCTCAGCACTTCCGTCATCTGCCAGAACATCCGCCACATCCTCAAGCCAGGCGTCCTCCGGCCGGATCTGGATCAGCCCCTTTTCATTGACAGAAGGAAGCCCCAGCAGACGATCAGAACACTCATAGGCGCTGATATAGTGGCTTACCTCATCGGGCGCAGAAAGAGGCGGGAGCACCAGGGAATAAATCCCGCCCAGACACAGCACCGAAACCGCAAAAAGAGCTTCCAGCGTCATTTTCCTGTGGATAAAAAACTCATACCCCAAAAATACTGCTGCCGCCAGCGTCAAAAGCCCAAGACCTGCATACCAGCCAAACAGCCAGGTATTTCCTGTTTCTGTTACAGAAGCCTTCAGATCCAGGCTGTGCCACAGCAGGAAAAACAGCAGCACCAAAGGCCCGGCCGCCCACTTATGCCCCAAAATATTTCCTTTTTTTTCCATATCACTGCACCTACTCCGAAACAGCCCCAGCCTCCGGCCTTTCATCTCCGTCCTTCATTTCCTCTGCCTCCTCTTTGAACCGCTTTTCCAGAGCCATCTTCTGTACCAGCTCCCTCTGGCGGCTTTCCAGCTGGGAAATATGAACCGTCATACTGAAAAGCTTTACGATCAGCAGAAAGATCATAAACAGAAACAGAAAATTCGTTGTGGCATAGATTCCCAAAAGTCTGGCGCAGAAATCTGCCGCAGAGGGAAAAACGGCGAAAACAACCAGCATAAGAGCCATGATCACCCAGAAAAGGGCCGCCTCAATCTCCATTTTTGCCTGCCGTATCTTCCTCATCATAAATGTCATGGTGAATACCGATACAAAAATCAATACAACACGAAGCATAACTGTCATCATCAAAAACCCCGCTTTCCAGGCCTGTCCTCACGCCATTTTACGCTCTGTCACAGGCCTTTTTCCAGTATTCCCGGTTCATGGTAAGCTTTAAGATCAGCCACTTTGGCAGCAGCCGGTAACATTTTCCTGCCCGGTAACCCAGAAATTTAAAACCGCTCTTTACCACCAGTCCCGGCACCAGCCAGGGCTTTCCCCGACGGATCAGAAACCGGGCTGTGGATTTCACCAGACGGATTCCCTCGCTTTCCGACCGCACGCAGCCAAAGAGCTCCGGATGGTCTGCCTGAGACACCGCCAGATCAAAATTACGCTTAAACTGCTGCCTGCAGTTATAGTTGTGGGAATGGATCACACGGGCGTCAGCGGCATAAGCCACTGCGTAGTCATCCTGCAAAAGAGCCTTTCCCGCAAAAATCATATCCTCATTGAAAATCGTCCTGCGGATAAAGCCGCCCTGAAACCAGAATTTCTCCCGGTCATAGGCGCAGCACACATTGGAGGCAAAAAAGGTCTTGATTCCCATCTGCTCCAGATCTGCCTTTGTCTTTACGCAGCTTTCCTCCGGGTAATTAAAGCTCCTTGTATACCGCTCTGCCAAAGGGCAGTCCTTATCCGGAAGCTGTCTCGCATAGGCCATGATCACAGCCTCTCCCTCGGATCCTCTCTGTTCAAAGGCATTCACCAGCTCCTCAATCAGGTATTCATCTGCAGGGACTGCATCATCGGTCATAAATACTACAATGTCTGCCCGGCTGAAGCGCATTCCTCTGTTTCTGGTCTCTCCGTGGTCAAATTCCTCTTTTGTCAGATGATGGATCTCCAGATTTTTAATCCCTTCAAACCCATGCTCATTCCAAAAGGATTTTTCCGTATTCATCACGATGATCTTTCCCACAGGCCAGGTCTGGCGCTGCAGCATTTTCAAAAGCCTTGAAAATTTCTTTCCCGGTTTGTAAGTGGGGATCACCACATCCACCTTTTTTATATCTTCCATAGGCCCTCCTTATTAAACACTCACTTTTTCAGCCCGATTGCCGTACAAATGCCAAAGCCTGCGCAAAGGCCCGCCATAAGGAGCAGGTAACACAGCGCACCTCCGCCGATCCCGAAAGCTCCTACCAGAGTTCCTGATAGAACAGCCGCTGCCAGAGCGCCTGCGCCGTATACGAAAAATACAGTTTTCTGCCTGCGCATAATCACCAGAGCATAGTACATCAGATTGGCAAAGGCATAAAAACCGCCTCCCAGCACAATCCCTGTAAATGCCCAGAAATGTGCCGTCAGCACGCCCGGATTCCCTCCCATAATCTGCTCCATCACAGAGAGAACCCATTTTCCCAGACATAAGGTTCCTCCCACTGCCAGCACCGTGAGGCCGGCAATCACCGCACTAATCCTTTTAAGGGTATTAAAAAAAGCCCTCCTGTCATCCCTCCCCCAAAGTTCTGTCAGGACAGTCAGATAGGGACGGATCACAAAATTCGCTACCATATAGATAACAGAGGTAGGCATAAAAATCAAGTTAAAATACCCGGAAGCCGCATTGTTCATCCTGGCATCAATGGCGTACTTGGCAGAGGAAAATATATAAAAATCAAGAAATACAGACACAAAGAGAAAGCCTGTGCTTAAAAACAGCTTTCTGCACTGTCCTTTTTTTACTTCCCATTTCACATCCGGCAGAGCATGGATCACATCCAGATTAAAAAGGATAACTCCTCCGATCTGGGCCGCTACTGCTGCCAGACAGGCCAAAAGCAGGTTTTCAAAGGCAGCCAGTATGACCGTAAACACCGATACAGAAAGAATGGTTCGGAAAAAATTGGATTTTCCCGTCAGATACAGGCTTCCCTGGCGCTGAAACTCGGATTCATACACGTCCGCGTATCCGTCAATCACCTTATAGACCACTAAAAGGAGCAGAATGGTGCATTTTTCTCCATTATAATCACCGATTCCCCGAAGATACGCCCCGTGGCGGATCATCATAAACACAGCTCCGGCAGCCAGAGCGATCAGGCAGGTTATATTTCTGTGCTCTCTGTAATCTCCAAAGGTATATTCACCGGCTCCATCTGTAATGTGAAAAGGACGGATGCCAAAATAGGCTACTAAAAACAGCTGCTGGCCCAGAGTCGAAAAGCCGAAGGAAAAAATCCCTCCCTTTTCTTCTCCCGCCAGCCGGATTACAAGAAAAGATAAAACCATGCTTGCAAATGCATAGACAAAGCTTCCTGCAATATTCCATACCACATTGGCACGGCTTATATGATCCCCTTTATATAACAGAGCCTGCGTCATCCGTTTCATTCTCATTTATCCTTTCGTTTTTGCATCCTGCTGCCGTTTCCTGAAGTTCTGGATCACCAGAATGGATAAAAGCATACGAACCATATATTTCACAGCCGTAACCGGCTTCAGGTAGCTTTCCCCTGCGGTCCGGTCATCAATCGTCACCTGAACCTCCGCCACTCTGGCCCCCTGGTGGATCAGGAAGGAAATGGTATCCGGCTCAGGCCCGTAATTCAGATTAAGGGCAAATTCCCCGATCATTTTCCGGTTAAACAGACGCATGCCGGAGGTCGGATCCTTTATGTGTGCCCCCGTAGTCAGCCGGATTGCCGCACCGATGATACGGCTTCCCAGCATGCGCAGAGACCAGTCTTTTTTCTCCGTCACAAACCGGGAGCCGATCACAATGTCATATCCCTCGTCCATCTTCTCCCGCATGGTTTTAATAAATTCCGGACGATGCTGCCCGTCTCCGTCAAACTGGATCGCATAGCGGTAGCCCTTTTCCCAGGCGTATTTCATCCCGGCCTGAAAACAGCCGGCCAGTCCCAGATTGACCGGAAGATCTAAAAGACGGTAGCCCCGTTTTCTGCAGATATCCGCAGTCCGATCCTTAGAGCCGTCATTGACTACAATATAGTCAAGCTCCGGAAAGCCCTCTGTAAGCTGATCCACCACCCGCTCTATATTTTTTTCCTCATTGTATGCCGGTATTACAAGCAGCACCTTATCCATCTGTGTCATCCTCTTTTTCTCAAATCCCTATCTCCCGGCCTTAATCTTTAGAAGACCAGTCAAAACACTCACTTCTGCCAGTACAAGTCCCAGAAACATCCGGGCGGCTGTCAGGGAAGCAGGTCCTTTGTGAAGATAATGTTTATAATAATACAGCTTGCTCTCATGGAGCAGCCTTTGACGGTCAGCCGCCTTTTTATAACATTTATCAATGGTTACTGAATGGGCATGGACATATCTGGCATCCGCTGCCAGAAGTGCCTTTAACCCCAGGGCTTTCAGCTTTTGCCCTAAAATCTTTTCCTCATAGTAAAGGAACACATTTCTGTCAAACAGTTCCTCTAAATCTCCCGGTGTAAAGCAGCCTGTCTTTATCATAAAAAAAGACCCGGGCAGTGCGCCCACGATCCGCGTATTGCCGTCCCCGCCTTCAGGCAGTTCCAAAAGAGTCGTTTTTAATACAGGCGCAAACATCCGTCTGGCTAACGGGGCCGTATCCAGAAGATCCTTCCACATAGGCTGAAGATCCCAGTAGGAAAACAATTCCCGGCCCTCAGGATCTGTCACCATGGCCGATGCTATGGCTCCGTCCTCTCTGGCCTCAAGAACCTCTTTCAGCCGTTTTACGCAGTCATCTGAAAAATGAACGTCCGGATTGGCAATTATAATATAATCCGGTTCCAGATACTCCATGGCATAATCAATTCCTGCCTGATTTCCGCTGCCATAGCCGCCGTTTTCATCCGTCCGTATCAGCCACAGGCTAGGAAGAATATCCTCTATATCTTCCTTTTCCTCTTTTTTCCATCCAAGCTCCAGCTTCTTAAACTTCTCCCATGAATCATCGGTGGAGCAGTTATCCACCAGAAGGATATCGTCAATCAGACGGCTCTCCTTTAACTCCTCTGCCAGTCCTGCTGCAGTTTCTGCATCATTATAGTTTAAAATAATACAGCAGATCTTATCCCTGTCCGTGTCACTATCCATTGTAAATTTACTTTCTTTCCTTTCCTGTCTTTCTTGCATCGATCACCCGCATTCCCAGCCGTCTGCTTATGGCAAGACGAAGGGCGGGGCACAGCCGCGTCATCTGGTTAAAGCACCACCACAGCTGCATATAGAGGAATTTTCCCTCTGTGAGAGGCATATCCTTCCAGGGCGTCCCGGAAAGATACTCTTTATAATATTTTTTATAATGATTATGGTTTCCCTTGATCCAGGGCCTCTCATCCCCCAGATAATGGATCACCACCGGAGCACGCTTCGCCTCATAAAACGCCTGCTCTCCCACCTCTTCATAAGCGGCGCAGAGCTTTTTAAGAGTCTGATAGCGAAAATAGCGGTAATTGGTGAAAAAATTGTATTTGGGCGGCAGGGAACAGATCCTTCCTCTTAACGCGCCGTTTATGGTATCCTGATCGCAGGCAAATAGACTTCCAGCATGGGAGCCGTAAAAATCAAGCAGCTTTTTTAAAACATCCTCGGCTCTCCATCTTGCCAGATCCATCAGGATTACCCCGGAATTAAAGTATGCATCCTCCGGCTTCATCCCTATGGTCTCTTTCATTTCCTGATATACCGTCGGCTCCATCACCATTCCTGTCAGGCATTCCCCCAGCTCTGTCTCATAGAGAGGCTCAATCGAACCGCACACAATGGTATCACAGTCCAGATACAAGGCCCGCTCAACGCTTTCAGGCAGGACCTCCGGTGCAAACAGACGCCCCATCGCGCTGATATCAAAGCCTCTTGTATCTATTTTATAAGGAAAACGCTCCTTCAGATTTCCCAGCTCCACTACGCTCAGGCTCCGCCCAAAAGAAGCTGCCAGGCTTTTAAGGCGGTTCTGATACTCTGTGCACATCCCTACAGACAAAACATAGATATCGATGTGTTCTGCCCTGCGGTTATGGTCTAACAGAGAGCAGAGGGAAGCCGCCAGATGGCCTGCGTATCCGTCATTGGAAGCATATATGATATTGATGTGTGCGCCTTTGTCTGCCATACAATCACCTGTTTCTTACATTCTCCGGTCATTTTATTTACGATTTTACAATAAGAGCTTAAAAAAGTAAATCATCTATGGCATTTTTCCTTTAAATATGTTAAATTAGGTTACAGTACATCATCCATTCAGGAGGTTTTTTATCATGCGAAGATCCCTTCGATATATGGCTTTGGGAGTTCTTACCGCTTCCCTGCTGTCAGGAAATGCCCTTACAGCTCTGGCGGATCAGGACGTAAACCATGGCCCCGGCGTTTCACAGGCTCCCGAGGTTTCACAGGAGGCTCCCGGCGTTTCCGGCGACACCACCCAGGACGGCCCCGGCATCATCGTAGAGCCGGGAAACGGAACCGGCGGACAGGAATCATCTCAGTCAGAAACTGCCTCTCCGGAAACGGAAACCCCTGCTCCGGAAGCAGGAACAGAGGGACAGGCCTCAGGCGAAACAGCCGGGCAGGCTCAGGAGGTTCCCCCGGAGGAAGGCACCCAGGTTCCTTCCAATCAGGCCTTTTTACAGGTGCAGCTTCTCCGTCCGGATATGACCTGGACCGATCCCATCCGTGACGATACCACCATTTATCCCGGTGAAGGCGGCTTTATCAGTATGTCCATTTACGCCAATAATCTTCCCGGCGACGTGCTTTACCGCACCTACAGCGCTCCCCGCGGCTGGAGCAACTGGGCCATGAACGGCGGTCACACATCCTGGGCTGCAGACTGCCCCATTGAAGCGGTTCAGATCCGTTTAAACGGCGTATTCGGAAACCATTTTGACGTATACTACTGTGCAACCCTGTCGGACGGAACGGCCTGCGACTGGTCAAAAAACGGCGGAACAAACGGCGCCATGGCCTGCGGACGCTACATTACCGGCCTGCGTTTTTCCCTCTGGGGCAAAAACACGGAAGGAGCTGTATATAAAACGGACGCTCCCTTGGTATCTGCCGCACCAGACGGCATCCAGTTTGTAAACGGCACCCCCGTATTCAGCAACGGTACCGGAGATCTGTTCACCGGCTGGGTATGGAATGACAGAGACCGCTACTATGTGGTAGACAACGCGATTGTTACCGGCTGGCAGTACATTGACGGATACAAGTATTATTTTGAAGCAAATGGAAAGCTGGTACAGGACTTGGAGCCTTACCTGAACGCTCAGGGGCCCTTTATGCTTAAGATCAACAAGCAAATGAACTGTACCACGGTTTACATACAGGACGGTGCAAACGGCTTTATCATCCCCTATAAGACATTCCTTTGTTCAACCGGCGACGACACGCCTCTGGGCGATCACAAGACGCCTGAGAAATACCGCTGGAGACTGATGAACACGGACGAATACTGCCAGTACTGCACCCGTCTGGATCAGGGAATTCCGATCCTGCTCCACTCTGTTATCTATGAGAGACCGGATCCCTATACCTTAAAGCCTGTAACCTACAACTACCTGGGCGCTACTCCCTCTCACGGCTGTATCCGCTACACCACAGAGGATGCCAAGTGGATTTATGACCACTGCGCTCTGGGAACAACTGTAAATGTATACAATTCAGATGTACCGGGGCCCTTTGACCGTCCGGCCATCCAGAAGATGATCCCTGAAACACAGACCTATGATCCTACAGATGTAAATGTTCCGGAAAATGGGCTGAGATAACACAAAATACCGGAGACTGTCCGCGCCGATGAAGGACAGATCTCCGGTATTTTTATGTCCGTTTTCAGTGGAACAGGGCAGCTTCACTCTTCTGCCTTTCTCCAGTTGTTTTTTTGATACTCTTCATAGGAAACATCCGGATCCAGAAACAGGCTTCCATGCATGGTTGGGGCTTTCGCAGGCTTCATATAATCCCCATATTCCTGCTTCAACCGTCCGTCATAGCCTGACGGGGCAGGAATCCGGCGGTTTTCAAAGGGAAGATACACCATTTCATCAAACCACTGGCGCTTCCAGGTATTTTTTTCCAGATGGCGGATAAATACAGTATCACAGACCCTTGTGGCGTTCGTACCGTTAAACCTCCTGCAGACTGCTTCATAAAAGGAAACGGCACGTTCCATGGGAATCGAAAGGAAGGCTCCGAGCCTGTTTAAAATCCTCCCAAATACCGTGGCATTTTCATAATAGTCAAACCGATACCAGGTGTAAAGCACCGTCCACAACGTCTGAATGGAAAAAGCCCAGATTCTGGAGAGAACGCGGCCTTCAGGCATGGTATCCAACGGGAAAATATCAATGAAAATCCCACAGTTATATCCTGCCTTCCTGTCCTCCTTGCTGCAGCCTGTGGTACGGCTGTTTCGCAGCTGGGCATGCGCCCGCAGATAATTTTTCTCCCTGTAAGGTGTCTGGAGCACCAGATACTCCTTTAATTCTCCCGGGGCCACCTTAAGAAATATTTCATAGTCCTCCCGGAGCATTGCCAGATCAATATCATCATCCCAGGGAATATATCCCTGATGGCGCACCGCGCCGATAAGCGTACCGCTGTCTGCAAAATATTTCAAACCGTATTTTTTGCAGATCCGCTCCACCTCATCCAGCATTTCCAACTGGACAGCCCAGACCCTCTTTGTCTTTTCATCCACTCTCCAGCCACAGCGGATTTCTTCTTTATAAAATTCTTCTGTTTCCATTTTAAACATGCTCCTGTTTTTTTATGATGCGCTCCGCCTGCTTCCATACAAAAGGATCTCTAAACACCAGGAGAATCATGCCATACACCACGGCACCGGCTCCAATCTGCAAGAAGGTCACTGCCGGACTATAGCCCCAAAGTTTTATAAGAGTACGTCCCAGCACAGCTACGCTTATAACCATGAAAAAGCCCGCAATCAGGCGTCTCCAGCCGTATTTCCATACCAGCGACAATTTTACAAATCGCCTCCCCAGACGAAGATATAAAAGCGTGATAAAACACTCCGCTGCCACTGAAGCCGCTGCGGCTCCATAGGACTGAAATTTAGGAATGAGGATTAAATTCAGGATAACGTTCAGCGCCGCGCCGCCTACGATGACCCGGCCGCTCTGAGCCCTTAACCCTGCTGGTGTCAGGATCTGGCTTCCCAGACAATCGCTTAGACCCACCACAAAAACCAGAGGCGCACAGACATACATCAGAGGGATCACCGGAAGGTAATCGTCTCCTAAAAACCAGGGTACAAAGCCTGCGGCAATCCCTGAAAGTCCCAGTGTGATCGGAATGGCTAAAAGAAGCACAAAATCCAGTGAACCGCGAATCCGCTCTCTCACCTCATCCAGTTTCCCCGCTCCAAACAGATAGGACATCCGTGCAGACATAACCGCATTAAAAGACATGATCAGGATTTTTGACATATTCACAAACCCCGTGGCATATTCGTAGTAGCCATTCTGTGACTTGTCCCCGTCTGTGAACCATCCCAGCATGGTTTTATCCAGGATCGTATAGACAGAGGTGGCTATGGTGGGGATAAAATACACCAGCGTTTCCTTTAGATGGCGCAGAGGCTTAAGCTGCCTGATATCCGGCTTTCCCACAAAGGGTTTTAAATAGCCCCACATGGAAATATTTCCCAAAAGTCCGGTTGCTGCCGTTAAAGCCACATATAAAAGAAGATCATTTTTAGTACGGATAAAAAGGAACAGAAGAACAATGCCTGCACATTTTACAGCCATATTCCGAAGGACAATCAGCCCGTATTCCTCCAGGCCGCCGAAAAACCATGAAATATCAAAGGCCACTGCAATCAGCGTCATGGACAGGGCCCCGTAATAGGGCGCATACTCGTTTGAACATCCGATCACGCCCAGCCAGAACACCAGACAAACTGCCGTCGTCCCTGCGCAGAGAAGCTCAATCTCCCAGAACAGACGGTTCAGCGCTTCCTTATCATCCCGGTGCATGGCAATCTCCCTCTGCCCGTAGGAGGCTGTTCCAAGAGCCGCCGCAATGGCAAAATACTGCACCACGGAATTGGTATAGCTCTGGATCCCCGTCCCGTCCGGTCCGAGCACTCTTGAAAGGTATGGCGTGGTAATAAAAGGCGTTAAAAGCGTCATGACCTGATACATCAGATTGTACGTATAATTTTTACGGATACTGGGCATCCTGTGTGTCCTGCCGGACTTGTTTTTATTCATATGGATCCTGCTCCAATCTCTCCATTTATTTGCCTTCTGAAATTGTAGCATATTCCAGAGTACGGTGCAATCGTGTTTCATTCACCTGGGCGTTTGCAGTTTGACATCCCCCCTCAAATGACTTATAATCAGAACCATAATCGGATCGGCAGATCACGGAAGGAGGCCCCTTTGAAATTCGGAGTTATCATTGTAACCTATAACCGCCTTGCGCTCTTAAAAGAATGTGTAAACTGTGTTCTGGCCCAGACCGAGCCATTTTCTCACGTATGCATCGTAGACAATCACAGCTGCGACGGAACAGCCGACTGGCTGAAAACCATACCGTCCCCTGTCCAGGCCAAATCATCCTATTGTACCGGGCCCATTTTTGATATCTGCCGTCTGGATGAAAATCTGGGAGGCGCCGGCGGTTTTGCTTATGGGATGAAGCGTCTGGCTGCCACAGACTGCGACTGGATTCTGATTATCGACGACGATGCCATGATCGCACCGGATTATGTGGCTGAGCTGAAAAAAGCAGTTATCATCCATAAATATCTGGCCTACTCCGGCACAGTTACCACAAAGGGAGCCATTGATACCAGCCACAGGCGCTTTTTAAAATGCCCCACGTTTATGTTCTACGAACCGGTTCCTGAGGCATCCTATGGAACGCCTTCCTTTGAATACGATATCAGTACCTTCTGCGGCCTCCTTGTAAAGGCCTCTCTGGTGCGGGAAATCGGCCTTCCAAAAACGGAATATTTTATCTGGTTTGACGATACGGAGTACTGTATGCGCTTTCACAGCCGATCCCGGATCCTGAATATAAATACGGCAGTTTTGAACCACCGTACCGCTCCGCCTGGGGATGCTCCCACGGTCAGCTGGAAAAATTACTATGGCTTCCGCAACGCTATTGACATCGGGAAAACCTATTCCCGGCATCCCTTCCTCTATATGTCCTATATTATTTTAAATCATCTGGCTCATATTGTGCTGGATTCCCTTTTGGCCCTTCTGGGAAATCAGCCTGCCATGCGCCGGTACCGGGCCGGTATCTATAAAGCGGTATTAAAGGGCCTGTGCCAAAAGCCCAATGGGATCTGTAAAGACTATCTGCCCGGAAGCGGCCCCTTGTAAAGCCCTTCCTTTCCATGAAATGATTCCATCAATGGCAAACGAATATAACGAAGGAGAACGAACGATATGCAGGCAATGATTCTTGCTGCAGGTATGGGAAAACGCCTGAAGCAGCTGACACAAAACAACACAAAATGCATGGTAAAGGTAAACGGGGTTCCCATGATCAACCGCACCTTAAGCCAACTGGAGCGCTGCTCCCTTTCCCGGATCGTGATCGTGGTGGGATATGAAGGACAGAAACTCATGGAGCATATCCGCACTCTTGATATTAAAACTCCTGTGGTCTTTGTAGATAACCCTATTTATAATAAGACCAACAACATCTATTCCCTGTTTCTGGCAAAGGACTATCTTCTGGAGGAGGATACCCTTCTTCTGGAATCGGATGTGATCTTTGAGGATTCTGTCCTGGACTGTCTGGTAAATGACACCAGAGACAGTCTGGCTCTGGTGGCAAAATACGAGTCCTGGATGGACGGAACCTGTGTGCGCCTGTCCGAGCAGGACGACATCGTAGATATGATCTCCAAAAAGCAGTTCCGTTTTTCAGAGATTGAGGATTATTATAAAACGGTAAATCTCTATAAATTCAGCCGTGAATTTTCCCGCACCCACTATGTTCCCTTCCTGGAAGCCTACACAAAGGCCCTTGGAAACAACGAATACTATGAACAGGTATTAAAGGTGCTGGTGGCTCTGGATGATCCCGGAATCAAGGCCAAACGTCTGAACCCGGACCAGAAATGGTACGAAATCGACGATATTCAGGATCTGGATATTGCAGAATCCATGTTTGCTCCTGAAAAAGAGCGCACCGCCTTAATCAGCCGCCGCTTCGGAGGCTACTGGCGCTATCCCGGCATGCTGGATTTCTGTTATCTGGTAAACAGCTACTATCCGCCCAAAAAGATGCTGGATGAAATCCGATCCAATTTTGATGTGCTGGTCCGCCAGTATCCTTCCGGAATGTATGTAAATTCCCTTCTGGCTGCCAGAAACTTCTCTCTCCGCCAGGATCAGATTCTGGTGGGAAATGGAGCCGCCGAGCTGATCAAGGCTCTCATCGGCCATACAACTGGAAAACTTGGCGTGATCCGTCCGACCTTTGAGGAATATGCCAACCGGTATGAGGCAGACAAAGTTGTTCCATATTATCCGGATAATGATAACTTTTCCTATACCGCCGACAATCTGATGGAATTTTTTGAGGATAAGGATATCAGCTGCCTGACCGTGGTTAATCCCGACAACCCCTCCGGAAACTACATTCCCAGAGAGGATATACTGCGGCTGATCCGATGGACGGGCGAACGAAACATTCATATGATTGCAGATGAGTCTTTTGTTGACTTTGCAGATGAGGAAAATGCCACGCTTTTACAGGAAGAGCTTTTAGATGAGTATCCCCATCTCACGGTTATAAAGAGCATTTCCAAATCCTATGGCATTCCCGGACTGCGCTTAGGTATTGCTGCCAGCGGCAATAAAGACCGCATCTGCCTGCTGAAAAAAGAGGTGGCGATCTGGAATATCAACTCCTTAGGAGAGTTCTATATGCAGATTGAAGAAAAGTACAGAAATGATTATGCTGCTGCTCTGGTAAAGGTAAAGGCAGAACGGGAACGCTTTGCGAAAGCCCTGGGCGAAATCCCCGGAATCCGTGTGATCCCCTCCCAGGCCGATTATCTGATGATCGAGCTTACAGCCGGCCACAGCGCCGGCCAGATCACAGAACGGCTGTTAAATCAGTACCATTGTCTGGTAAAGGATCTGTCCTCCAAGCTCTCTGCTGATAACCGCCAGTTCTTGCGGCTGGCAGTGCGAAACCAGGAAGAGGATGATGTTCTGGTGGATGCGTTGAGAGAGGTTTTGGTGTAAAAAAAGTCTTGCCAGCCCGCCTTTGTGCGGGCTGGCAAGTGAATTTTACCCTCATAGATCATAATCAGCGTAAGCATTTCTATTACCCTTTAATTTTTATAATCCTGATAATGTTCTCATTACCAAATCTACATCTTTATTTTCCAGCTCTTGTATAATGTGCAAATATGTTTTTTGTGTGGTTGTCATACTCGCGTGTCCGAGCCTCCTTGCTACACTTGCAATCGAAACTCCCGCAAACAGCAGCAATGAAGCATGTGTATGCCGTAAACCATGAATTGAGATTTCAGAAATACCACATGCTTTACAGTGCCTGATAAGCACATCATTTACCGTTGAATTATATATTTTTGATTCACCAACAAAAATGGGTTTATCCGGTGGAAGATCCTTAATCAAAACTGAAAATTTGACTACAATCTGCCAGTCAATCTGAATTTTTCTTACCGATGATTTATTTTTTGTCGGCAAAAAACCTCCATTTCCTTTATAATCCCATGTCTTACTGATAGACAATGTCTGCCTTGCAAAATCAAAATCTTCTGGTGTAATTGCCAATGCCTCTGAAAAACGCATTCCTGTTTTTGCAACCAAAAGAATAAACCAATCCCAATTTAGTGTGTCTTTAATATCAAGATCCGCAATCAATGTATGTAATTCAAACTGATTTAGATATTTAATCTTCTTTGTTTTTGGTGTCTTTCCCTTAATAATTGCTTTTCTGGTTGGATCTCTTGAAATTAATCCTTCCTCAACTGCGTCAAGAATTGCTCCCTTCAACTGGTGGTGAAAATCCAATGTTGTCTGTCTCTCATGTTCCTTTGCATATTCATTTAAAAGCTTCTGATATACGGTTCTTGTTAGCTCAGACACTTTTACATCCGGAATTAATTTTTCTACCCATTTTTGTGTCATTAAATACTTGGCTAAGGTTGCCCCCCTTATTGCCCCCTTTTTATATACTTCAATCCACTGAGCATAATACTCATAAAATAACGATGTACTGTTCATATCATTAAGCATAAGTTCCCTCTCTTTCCGAAATACTTACGCTGATATAAACACTAAAAAACAGCCTTCAAATTATGCAACCATCAAAAGCGGTTTAATTTCTTCATCCAATATTCGTCTCAGCTCCTCCATCATTTTAGCATAATATTTAAACTTAGGAAGTGCCTTTTCCTGGGATGATTTGTAGCTCGTATAATCCACTGTCATTTTAATTGCGCTTTCATTTGGAATTTCTCCATTCCGATAATGTGCTGCGGCATACATTACATCGTCCTTAGATGCATACCAGGTAATACAAAAGTCAGAAATCACCTGATTAATACAGTCCTGTTTCATATTTTCCATAATATGAAGTATGGACTGCCCCCTGTATTTTGTATCATCCATTTCAATTTCTGCAATCAGATTTCCCATAAGATCTGCAACTTTGGGATTCTCTTTTCTCAAATCCTCTACATACTGCTTCACTTCTTCAATTTTTTTCTTACGTTCTTCAGGCGCAACTTCTTCTATTCCTTCATAAGGTGTAACAATATTCTGAATCAAATTAATAATATACTCATAATCAATCTTTATATTGCTGTATGCCATCAGTTCATAATCCTGATCAACCTCTATATCATCTCCGCCATCTCTTCCATCTAAACCGCCTTTTTCTTCTCCCTCCGTATCTTTAATTTCCTGCACTACATTCTTGTAATGTCCTGCATAATCCTCGTACTCCTCTTCCGAAATTCCATATTTCTCCAGCATACTGTCTTCATATATAGTAAATGACTTTAATTGTGCGAATAAAGAGTCAAATGACTGGAACATCCTGGCAAAAATTTTCTTTTCTTTCAATGACATAGCCGGAACTTCTCCCGGTTTTTCAGCAGATACCCGAAGTGCCGCCAGTGCTTTTCTAAAAGCTGGTTCAACTTCATTCCACTCTGCCATTAATGTCTCTTTTGTTCCACCGGCAGAATATAGTTTTACTGCACTATCAACTGCTTCTTTAAAAAGAATCGGTGCCTGAAATGTAACAATCTGTCCGTATGTTTTATTCTTATCAAAAATTCGATTCGTCCTGGAAAAAGCCTGAATCAGGTCATGCGGTTCCATCGGCTGTCTGTCCATAAAAATCGTAGACATACATGGAGCATCAAATCCTGTCAATAAACGATCTACCACAATCACCAAATCTAACTGTTCATTTCTGCTTTTATATTTGGAATCTTTTCTTGCAAGACGTTTATTCAAATTTCCATTATATCCCTGTATCTGAGATAACTCATATTTCGTTCCAAACATTCCATTATAATCATCCAACGATTTTTGCATCTTCTCCTGATTGACCTGGGAGCCTTCTTCATTTTCTGTTACAGAATAGGTGATTGCAAACTTAGGAAAATCCGGAAGAACCTGCTTGATTCGCTCATCAATGACCAGCTGTGTTTCTCCATCTTTTACTTTCTTCAATAATTCATAATACTTCTGTGCCCTCTGAATCGAACTTGTGGTAAGAAGCCCTTCATAAGTCTGTCCCTTTCCATTTTGAAAACCCAATTTGTGATAAGACTTATTTAAAATAACATCCAGAACTTTCAGCATATGTATTTCGCTGTCATATACACTGTTGTCTTTTTCATCTTCCATATCTTTCGGCCCATTATGTTCTACCTGAAATCCGAGTACTGCCTTATCATGGATTGCATTTTGAATCGTATATTTGTGCAAACATTCTCCGTATAAATCTTCTGTTGTCCTTGGAAAATCTCCCTTTTGCGGATATGGATTTTCTGCAAATCTTGGTGTACCCGTAAATCCGTACCATAAGGATCGATTAAAAAAACGTTCCAGCTCTCTTTTGGTTCCCGGACTAACCGCACGATGGCACTCATCCACAACAAAAGCAATCTTGAGATTCTTAATTTTTTGATATTCTGATGTATATTCCTTTAATTTCTTTGTAATTAAAATATGCAGTTTTTGAATAGTAGTAACTATTACCTGTCGATCATCCGATTTTAATTTTTTCTTTAAATCATTCACATTATCCGTTTCATCGACATCCACCAAATCATTATTGGCATAAGCCTGAAATGCCATAGTTGTTTGTGTATCCAAATCCTTTCGATCTATTAAGAAAATAGCCTTATCAATAGATGGAATATCCATTAGCAAATTTCTGGTTGCTTTATAAGATGTCAATGTTTTTCCAGATCCTGTTGTATGCCATACAAACCCAGATTCACCCTGTTTTGATGCCTCTCGAATCGCCTCAATTGCATGTATCTGATATGGACGCAGCAATATTAAACGCTTTGCATCCTCATCTAATACTGTATATCTTGATATCATTTCATGTGCTTCCGGAATTCTGAGTACACTCTTTGCAAAATCAAGATAATACGCAACAGGATTATTTTCCCGATCCAGCCATCCACTAATAAATTTTGGATTCAATTCTGTATCGCCAGCAGCCGAAAAATATTTTGTATCCACACCATTACTAATCACAAACATCTGCACTGCTGAAAAAATCCCGGTAAACTTTGCCTCTCCAATATATTTTTTTATTTGCCAGAAACCCTCCATATATGAGTGCTGCTTATTTTTCAATTCTATATGTATCATCGGAAGGCCATTGATTAGCAGTGTCACATCAAATCTTCTATCTCTTCCTGGAACCGCCTTCTCATCATCTGCCTTAAGCGCACTGCATTGATTGATTACTTCATAAACACTGCTTCCCCCTGCAATATGTTCATGATTCATTACCACAAGATGCAATCGCTCCGTATCACGCTGTATATGAACCTGAACCTTTCCATTTTCTCCAACCAGCCATTCACCTGCTTTATAAAATGATGAAAATTGTAATTGATTTTTTACCTGTTCAAATTCTGCATCGGATAATTTTTCCCCATTTAAACGATCTTTATTATTTTGTTCCAAAATATACTTGAAATTTTCCCATAAGTCTTCTTCTGTTTTCAAATCTTCTCTATATGTCCATTGAGACTCACCATAAACTAACTGATCGATTAACTTTTTCTCTATCATTGCCTCTAATTCTGGCATAATCTCCCCCCATTTTTTCGATTCGTATGATTTTATATGATTTGATACACTTTTTTCTACAAAATAGCTGCGCTGGTGAAAAATGATAAGGTTGTCGAGGGTCTTGAAATAGTTGCCCATATATTCTCGTTCTGTTTTAGATACCGGCATTGAGATTAGTTGCTCTTTCAATTCACTTGCTTTTACCAGTGGATGACCTGTACCAAAAGAAAGCCTTTTTATATCAAAATTCAGCAAAGCATAATAAATAAAATCAAGTTGATTTCCTTGAATAAACACCGTATTATCGCTGATTTTAACCTTTCCGAAATGTCGATAAAATTCTCCGGCATTTGCGCCAACACGAGCAGTAAGAAGCAAATCACCTTCATAATCGTTAGAACTATCATAGCCAATTACAGATGTTGAGCCGAGAATTTCATATTTTCCTGACTCGTGCGAAGTGAATTTACTCTTGCCTGTATCAACAGAAGATACTTCATCAATTAACTTACGCTGTTCCCAAGCGTACCGTATCTTTTTCCTCCGACTTCTATACTTACGCTGGTGAAGAGTAATGAGGTGGTCGAGGTTTTCGAAAAAAACTGCTATTTTTTTCTGTTCCTCTGAACTTGGATAAGTCATTTTGTATTCAAGCATATCACCCAACTTCAAAACCCTATTTCGTCCTGCTCCACCTGGTGAAGATAATTCCAAATGATGCTTAAAATTCTCATCTAAAATCAAGTATCTAAAAAATTGTGGAATCATTCCTTCATTAAAACTATATTGCGGGAACCTATGAGAAACAAGCTTTTCGGCATCATTTTCGTCTGTGATTGCAACTGCATGTTCCCATCCAAATGTAATATTAACAATAAATTTATCCGCAGCTACTCGAAACATTTTAGCTGTTTCAAGTTCTTTTCCTTTTTCAACATAGCTGTGAAAAGTACCCTTTGCGTGGCTTCTAATTCCAAGTCTCATATAGCCTTCTGTTGGAGTTTTTATGGGATCTTCATATTTCTCTACTATTTGGCCAAACTTACGCTGTTCCCAAGCGTTTTCCTATTATTTTACTAATCTTTTACACTTACGATGAAATGAAGTTATAACCTATAAATCCTATATTTCTGCCTGAACAATATGTCCAAAATTCATCTCATCTTTAAAAAGATCATACACATAATCTGAACTTTCCATATATAAACCAGTTTCTTGATCCTGTAGCTTTTCAAAAACTTCTGAATTATAAAACTTATTCATAGCTTCATCATATTCTATCTTCTGATCTGAAGAAAACATATCAACAATATCTCGAACTATATATTCAATCAACTGCTCCTGCATACTCATTTTAATTTCCCACCTTTCGCAAAAGTTTTATACTTTCTTCCGTATGAAAAGAATACTGCGATGATGTCTTCTTATATATCATTCCTCTTAATAAAGTTTCAAAATCAATTATTTCATTTTCATACTGGCGAAATAATAATGCCATATTATCATCGGCAACAGGCCCAATAACAATATCATATTTATTATCCCTATTACACAAAGTATCTTTTACATTCGCAAATACTCTGTTTCTATTATTCATAACAAATTTTGCCCACTCTTCCGATGTTTCCAAGCCAAAATCTTTGATTGTAATACTCTTTATTTTTCTAAAATCATCTTGTATTTCAAACGTATTTACAACAGCTTTTCCACCATAAATTTTCGACACTCTTACTGCCATTCTTTCTGCCTGTTCTTTTATGTCTGTTAAATAAAATCCCCTCCCAAAATCCTTATATGGCCTGCACATTGCTAAATTTATGCTGTCTATTTTAATGTTACTTCCATGATACAGCCTCATAGCATACCTCCATTTTTCCGGCACAATATTCCCAGATCCTCTATTATCGTTCCAAAATCCAAAGTATGCTCAGCTTCATAATTTTCTTTTAGAAAGGCAATGGCTTCAAATTTAAAAAGATAACGAAATGCTTCCTGTATGCTGAGATTATATTGGCGGGCAAATTCATTTACACATGCAACTGTGAAACCAATTTTCTTTTTTTGTTCACTCATTAGAAAATTCCCTCCTTTTTAATGAACGACCACTTACATCGTAAGTGTTCTATTTTTCCCATCTCATTTCTCTTGATATACTTCTTATTTCTATCTACCTATTGCAACTCCAAATTCACACCAACTCTTTAAACAAACATATTTTTCAGCATAAATTTCTTGATTTTCTGTAATTCTTCATACCTACGCTGGTGAAGAGTAATGAGGTGGTCGAGGTTACGAAAATATGTTCCAATTTTGGTCTGTTCTTCCTTTTTGGGAACTTGAATTTCAAATTCTGCATATTCCTGTGCATTTACTCCTGGCTGTCCAGAACGTTGAGAAGTCACAGCAATATACTTGTTATATCTGTCTGTCAAAGTATTCTGAAATACAAATTCTGCATCATATTCTTCTTTAATTCTTGCCCGAATCAAGAATCCTGCATAGTAAACTAATCCATCAGAATCTCTGTAAATATAAGATTTTCCGACACTTGCACCTGTTCTTGCAAATAGAATATCTCCTTCAGTCAGTTTATAATTATCTGCACCAGTTAAATCAATATCCGGAGAAGTAAGACTGTCTGCCAAAAACTCATGTGTGCTATCGTCAATATCTGTAATTCTAATGTATTTATTTTCTCCGTCATATTCTTTTGCCGCTGCATTCAATCCGTATTCAAAAGAAGATGCAATATCCCCCAACTTACGCTGTTCCCAATCTTCAGTAAATCCTTCAAAGCGTATCTCTGGAATTTTCTCACCATTTTGTGGAAACATTTTTTGAAGCATAAATTTTTTTAATTTTTTAGTTTCATCACACTTACGCTGGTGAAGAGTAATGAGGTGGTCTAATCTTGAAAAATATGCAGAAATTCTATCCTGTTCTGCTTTTCTAGGAAAAGCTATATCCAGCGCTTTTATCTCTTCATTGTGGATATGAACCACCGATTTTCCCTGTGCTTTTTTTGCCAGTTCTTTCTGTGCATCTCCATCAGAGATTGATAATGCCAAAAATGCAGAATTAATTTCTTTGTTGGGAGTAACAATATTTATGTCTCCACCCAACAAAATGCCTGCATTTTCAACGGTTGCTGCTCTTGCAATATCCTCTGCACTTTCTCCTGAAGCAGGAACAATAACCTCTCCGCCTTTACTATAAACAGATCGTTCCTTTGGTATTACAAATGTATCGATTTCTTTAATGATTGTCTCATACTTTGTATATAATCTACCATACAAGATTATTGGCGTACCTGTAGCGCATAAATCCCCTTTAGAATAACCATTTCCTTTGCTAAACTCTGCCACATCCCCCAACTTACGCTGTTCCCAATCTTCTGTGAATCCTTTAAATCGAATTTTCGGTTTACTCATATAATCACCCCTCAATCATTCCCATAAGGCAGTTTATAGATGACATCATTTCCTGATCGGAAGATGTTAAATCTTTTAAACACGATAATAATTCTTTCTCTGCTTTTTTAATCTCATCATCCGTCTGTTTCACTTCTGTCAAAAGCTCTTTTAAATCAATTTCTTCTTCTTTTTCAAAATTATCCACATACCTTGGAATATTAAGATTGAAATCATTCTTCTCAATATCTTCAAAGCTGGCAAGATATGATTCTTTTTCAACCGTTTCGCGTTTATGATACAAATTTACAATGGTATCTATATGCTCGTCCGTCATTGTATTTTGTTTTTTACCCTTTTCAAATTTTTTTGAAGCATCTATAAATAAGACATCTCTCCCATCTCTGTGTTTCTTTAAGACAACGATGCACGTTGGAATTGATGTATTATAGAATAAATTTGCCGGTAATCCAATTACCGCATAAATATTTCCGGAACGCAGTAATTTTTCTCGAATTTTCCCTTCTGCCGCTCCTCTGAATAGCACACCATGCGGTAATACAATTGCCATTGTTCCATTGTTTTTCAAATGATATAGACCGTGCAGCAGGAATGCATAATCAGCTTTTGACTTTGGTGCCAGAACTCCATAATCACTAAAACGTTCGTCTTGCAGGAAACCGGCAGCTGCACTCCATTTTGCTGAATATGGAGGATTCATCAGTACCATATTAAAATCCGTTTCTTCTTCCGTTGGCCAATCGCTATCTAATGTATCACCATTTCTCAGTTTTTGATTTTCCGGTACAATACCATGTAAAAACATGTTCATACGTGCCAGATTATATGTAGATGTCATCAATTCTTGTCCGTAATATTTAATATAATTAGGCTCTAATGCGTATTTTTTTGCATTCAATAAAAGAGAACCCGAACCCATACATGGATCGTAAACGGATAAACCTCTTTTGCTCTCCTGTCCGGAAATAGCAATTTTAGTTAATATTTGGGAAACCGACTGTGGCGTGTAGAATTCACCTGCTTTTTTCCCTGTTTCGGAAGCAAATTGACCAATCAAATATTCATACGCATTTCCTAAAACATCTGTCTCTGTATTCAATACATCTGCTTTATCAAGTTCCTTTAATAAACTGGAAATCGTGTCGCTTTGCTTTTGATCTCCCATTCCCAAGCGATTTGAATACAAATCGATATCTGTAAATAAATCCGCAAATAATGAATCACTTTGTTCAATATTATTAAATGCCTTTTGTAATTGTTCACGATTAAAAGAATTGTTTCGTGCTGCCTCTGCAAAACTTGTGTAGGTTAGTTCTGGTTCAATCACATAATGGCAGGATGACTTCATTTCTTTTTTTAATTCTTCCGCATCTTCAGCTTTCAAAGCATCAACATATGCATCCAAAGCAATTTTTAAGGTTTCAGGTTTTTCATCATAAATCAAATCATAGACCTTTATTAAAAAGGAATCTGATAAATATTTATAAAAAACAATTCCTAAAAGATAGTCTTTATATTCATTTGCGTCCATTTTTGAACGTAGTATATCTGCTCCGCTCCATAATACACTAATTAAATCTTTACTGTTTTCCTGCTCCGCCATTCTATGATCCTCCATTTATTCATCCTGTTTCAATTATTTCGTACCTGTATTTTCATTATACAATAATAACCGGAATATAAAAAGCCCTTCCCAACACTATATAACCGCTCCATCACACCCACACTTCCGACTTTACAAACACATTACTTTCCCTTTACCCTGTCATGCTTTCTACCTCTGAACCATCTGTGATACATTTATACAAGTCAACACACAAACACTGGTATGGAGGAATTAATATGCTGGAATTGAAAAATATTCATAAATCATTTGACGGCGTTCCTGTTTTAAAGGATATTTCAATTCAGATAAATGAGGGAGAGATTGTTCCTATTTTGGGACCCTCTGGATGTGGAAAAACCACATTGCTGAATCTGATCCTTGGAATCGTCAAGGCAGATAAGGGACAGATACTCTATCATGGTGAAGATCTGACAGATATCTCTATGGAAAAAAGAGGCTTTAATATTGTCTTTCAGGACTATGCACTGTTTCCCAACTTAAATGTTTATAAAAACATTACATACGGCCTGAAAAACCGGCCTGATATCTCCACAAAAGAAGAAGTCGACGAACTGATTGATCTTTTAGGCTTAAGAGAACATTTAAATAAAAATATTGAACAGCTTTCCGGCGGTCAGAAACAACGCGTTGCCTTAGCCCGTACCATGGTCATGAAGCCCCGAATCCTTCTGTTGGATGAACCTCTCTCTGCGTTAGACGGTGTAATCAAGGAATCCATCAAAGACCGGATCAAAACCATTGCAAGAGAATACCATCTGACCACTATTATTGTAACCCACGATCCTGAAGAGGCGTTAACGCTTTCAGACCGGGTTCTAATCATTGATGGCGGCACCATTTCCCAGTATGCCTGTCCCGAACATATTATTCATACTCCCAAAAATGATTTTGTCCGAAAATTTATTCTGAACCAGCTGGAGATTAAGCGCAATAATATCTACTCTCTGTTTGGAGACAGACTTGCTTCTCCGACACCCCAGGCAGTGTAATATGAAAAAAAAGACGAATTTTGAATTAAAAGTGATCTTTTGGATCATTGTTTTACTGTTTGGATTATTTTTAGCTGCTCCGCTTCTGATTCTTTTAAAAAAAATCGATGACTGGCGAACAGGGAATCACCCTGGAGTTCTACCGTTCGGTCCTGCTTGGAAAAGACTTTTTGCCCGCACTGTGTCACAGCTTTCTGGTCGCAGCTGCCGCAGCAGTCACTGCAACAATTCTGGCATTTTTAGCAGCCTATACCGTCCATTATACGAATACACCCAGATGGCTGAAGCAGGTCATTAAAGCAGCGGCCTCACTGCCGATGTTTTTGCCGACTATTACTTACGGTTTTGCCATTATTTATTCCTTCGGAAAGCAGGGATTGATTACCCGCATACTGGGAAAGCAGCTTTTTGATATCTATGGCTTTATGGGACTGATGGTGGGATATGTAATTTATACGATTCCTGTAGCCTTTCTTCTAATCCATAATACCATGGAATACATTGACAAAAAAACACTTATTGTATCAAAGGTAATGGGCGATGGCAATCTTTCAACGTTCTGGATTTCTATACTCCGTCCGCTTCTTGGTACACTGGCAGGTGCATTTGTACAGGCTTTTTTCCTGAGCTTTACTGATTTTGGCATCCCCGCTTCTGTGGGCGGAAGCTATGATGTTATTGCCACTACCCTCTATAACCGGATGATCGGGGGAATTCCGGATTTTAACCGCGGAGCAGTGGTTGCCGTTATTATGCTGATCCCTTCTATAGGAAGTATCTGTATTCTCCATGCTCTGGAACGATTCAACATACGATATAACCGGATTTCTGATGTAGACCTGCGCAGAAATTCCATCCGGGATATCAGCTGGGGAACAACCGGTTTCATTTTATCCATTTTAATCCTGTCTGTTTTTGCCGTTATCTTTACAGTACCCATGGTAGAAGAATGGCCCTATAAAACAGGATTTTCCCTAGAGCATTTTCAGAACATCCTAGCAGACAGCGAATTACTGGGCGCATATACCCATTCCATCATCAGGGCCGTTTGCACTGCATTATTTGGTACTCTGCTGTCCTATGGTGCGGCTTTGATCACGGCACGCAGTACCCTTTCCAATCATTATAAACGCACCATCGACAGCATTTCTCTCGTTACAAACGCAATTCCCGGTATGGTTCTGGGCGTGTCCTATCTGTTTCTGTTTCCGGGAACCCCGCTGCAAAATACTCTGACCCTTATGGTGCTGTGCAATATGATCCATTATTTTTCCACGCCCTATTTAATGATGAAGAACTCCCTTTCCAAGATGAATGCCGGTTGGGAAACAACTGCCATGCTGATGGGAGACAGCTGGATCAAAACCATTATCCGTGTAGTAACGCCAAATGCCCTTTCCAGTCTTTTGGAGGTATTCTGCTATTACTTTATCAACGCTATGGTTACAATCAGTGCCCTGGTATTCATAGCAGGCGCCAGAACCATGGTTCTTACCACTAAAATAAAGCAGCTCCAATATATTAATAAATTTAATGAGATATTTGTATTATCACTGTTAATTTTAATTACCAATTTAGCTGCAAAGCTTCTGTTTTCGCTTCTTGCAAAAAAATTGGCCAAAAGAAAAAATACAATGTAACAGGAGAACATCTAACATGAAAAACAAAAAATATCTGGCATACATTTTAATGGCCAGCATGGGATTATCTGCTCTTTCCGGATGCAGCTCTGCTCCAGGAAGCGCAGCAGGCACAAAAGATCAGGTTGTCATCTACTCCAACGCAGATGACGAAGCGATCACAGCCATGAAACATGCCCTTGACTCCAACGGCTATGAAGGCAAATACATTGTACAGAGCTTTGGTACTTCTGAACTTGGCGGCAAGCTTCTGGCTGAGGGTAAAAATCTGGAAGCCGATCTGGTTACAATGAGCACCTTCTATCTTCAAAGCGCACAAGATACCAATCATATGTTCCTTCCACTGGATTTTGATGTGAATACTCTGGAAGAATTCCCGGATTACTGTGCCCCGATTACGTCTCAGGAGGGCGCGATTCTTCTGAATACCCAGCTGCTGGAGCAGGAAGGGCTTCCGCGTCCTGAATCCATAAAGGATCTTGCTGTTCCGGTGTACAACGGTCATCTGGCAGTCACCGATATTCAGTCCTCCTCTACCGCCTGGCTGCTGATTCAGGCTCTGGTTGATTCTTATGGTGAGGACGGGGCGGAACAAATACTGTCAAAAATATATCAAAATGCCGGTGACCATATCGAAACCTCAGGTTCCGGCCCCTTAAAGCTTTGCCGTGCAGGAGAAATCGCCGTAGGCTTCGGTCTGCGCCATCAGGCAGTCGCAGATAAGGCTGACGGTCTTCCGATTGACTTTGCAGATCCCACAGAAGGAAATTTCTCTCTGACAGAATCTGTTTCCGTCCTTGACAAAGGTGATAAAACAAATTCTCTGGCCATGGATATGGCCCAGTGTATCATTGAAAACGGACGAAAGGAGCTTCAACAGACCTATCCCAATCCTCTCTATGCTGGAGAAAGCTCTGATGCAGCCAATCAGTCCGCTTATCCCAGAACCTTCAGGGAGCCTCTGACCTTTGAATTATTCCAAAAGCACCAGCAAATCTCTGAAAATGCAAAACCGTGATTATTTTTTAACAGAAAGGACTTTTACCATGAATAACTATAAATTATTAACCCCAGGTCCCTTAACCACAACCGATACTGTAAAAAAGGAAATGATGACCGACCGCTGTACCTGGGATGACGATTACAAAGCAATCACGCAGGATATCCGCCGTCAGCTTCTCGATCTCGCCCATGTTTCCCCTGAGGATTACACGGTTGTTTTGATGCAGGGCAGCGGCACCTTTGGCGTGGAAAGTGTATTTTCCAGTGTGATCGGAGATGACGAAAAGGTTTTGATCTGCTCCAATGGAGCATACGGAGAACGCATGACACAGATCTGCAGTCATAACCGGATTTCCTATACCCACTATCAGCAGGTTTATAATAAGGTTCCTGATGCAGCTGAAGTAGCCCGGCTGCTGGCAGAGGATCATTCCATCACTCATGTTGCCATGGTGCACAGCGAAACAACCAGCGGAATATTAAACGATATCCAGTCTGTAGGAAAAGCTGTAAAAAATGCCGGACGTACGTTTATCGTAGATGCTATGTCCTCTTTTGGAGGAATGGAAATTCCTGTGGCCGATTGGGGAATTGATTTTCTGGTATCCAGCGCAAATAAATGCATCCAGGGCGTTCCCGGTTTCTCTTTCATAATCTGCCGCCGCGATAAGCTTATAGCCAGCGAAGGCAAAGCCCGTTCTCTTTCCCTTGATCTTATGGATCAGTGGAAGAGCATGGAAAAAGATGGAAAATGGCGTTATACCTCTCCCACCCATGTTGTTCTGGCCTTTGCACAGGCGCTGAAAGAGCTGGAGGCAGAAGGAGGAATCCCCGCCCGCTGCAGACGCTACACTCAACATAACCATTTGCTGATTGAAAAAATGAAGGCATTGGGATTTGAAACCTACATTGATAGCACACATCAAGGACCGATTATAACAACCTTTTTTTACCCTGCAGATGTTTCTTTCCAATTTTCGGAATTTTATCAGTATATCAAAAATAGAGGCTATGCCATTTATCCCGGAAAGCTGACAGATCTGGACACCTTCCGTATTGGAAATATCGGTGAGATTTATGAAGAGGATATTGAAAAGCTGATTCAGATCATCCGTGCATTTCTTGAAGAAAAAAGGGAGGCAAAGTAATGATTGAGGCAGTCATTTTTGATTGGGCAGGCACCACTGTCGATTACGGTTGCTTTGCACCGGTACAGGCTTTTATGGAATCCTTCGCCCACTTTGGTATTGAAGTTACAATGGATGAAACACGTAAACCTATGGGAATGCTGAAGATCGATCACATACGTACCATGCTGCACATGGAACGGATCAGCCGCTTATGGAAAGAAAAATATGGACGTTCTGCCAGTGAAGAAGATGTGCAGGCAATTTATGAACAGTTCGAACCCAAGCTTCTCTCAATTTTGAATCAATATTCGAGTCCGAAACCTCACGTTCTGGATGCGGTAGATGAGCTGCGGCGCATGGGGTTAAAAGTTGGCTCCACTACAGGATATACCAATAAAATGATGGAAATTGTAGTTTCTGAGGCTGCAAAACAGGGCTATTCTCCCGACTGCTGGTTCAGTCCGGACAGCACAGACGGGAAAGGACGTCCCTATCCTTACATGATGTTTCGCAATATGCAGCAGCTGCAGATTTCTTCTGTCCGGAATATTGTAAAGGTCGGAGATACTGTTTCCGATATCAAAGAAGGGATCAATTCCAGTGCCTGGTCTGTTGGCGTAATTGAAGGAAGCTCAGAGCTTGGACTGACGAAAGAGGAATGGGAAGCTCTCTCTAATGCCGAAAAAGAAGCGGAAGCAAAACGGGTGGAATATTCTTTCCGCAGCGCAGGAGCTCATTTTATCATAAAAAATATGTCTGAGCTCCCTGCTTTAATCCGTATGCTTGGAGTATGATTCCTCAGGCTCACCCGAACGCCTTTACCTTCTCACACAACTTAGAATAAATCCGCTCCGCAAACCATGGCTCGCTGCACCGGCTCTCTATCTCATCTGTCGGAATCCAGCCCACACGGCTGTTTTCATCAGGTTTTACAGCCAGAGGCGCCTCTGTATCCCCCTCCAGAAGGAAGGTCACATTCAGATGCAGATGTGAGGATACATACTCACCTCTTTTTTCGTGGCCATCCACGGTGAGGATTTCCAGTGAAAACAGCTCATCTGAGAGGAATTTCACCTCTGTAAGCCCGCTTTCTTCCTGTATTTCCTTTTTGATAACCCGTCTTACATCCTCATCTCCGTCCGCATGGCCTCCCAGCCAGGCCCAGGAGCGGTAGATATTATGGTAGGCCATCAGAACCTTTTTACGGTCCGGGCTTACCACCCAGCCAGAAACAGTTATGTGGGCATTTTTATTATTTCTCGTCAATATATCCCGTCCGGAATCAATCTGCTCTAAGATCAGCTTCCGATCTCTTTCTTCCTGCTCATTATACGGAACATACGCTTCTACCAGCTGCCTTAACTCATCCATTCTGCCTGCCCCCTCTTTTAAAATATCTCTTCCGCCTTTTTCATGGCAGATTCGATCACCTTATCCATATCGTAATACTTATACTCGCCCAGACGGCCTCCAAAGATTACGTTCTCCTCTTTCTCTGCCAGCTTTGCATACTTCTGGTATAATGTCTGGTTTTTCTCATCATTTACCGGATAATACGGTTCCATTCCCTCCTGCCAGGATACGGGGTACTCTCTGGTAATCACAGTCTTTGGCTGAGTGCCGAACTCAAAGTGCTTGTGCTCAATGATCCTGGTATAAGGAGTTTCCCTGTCTGTGTAATTTACCACAGCCACTCCCTGATGATTTTCTTCCTCCAGCACCTCTGTTTCAAACCGCAGGCTCCTGTATTCCAGCCGTCCGAAGCAGTAATCGTAAAAGCCGTCAATGGTTCCCGTATAAACCACCGTGCCGCCCAGGCTGTTATAATACTCCCTGTTTTCCAGATAGTCCGCTCCTGTTTCAATCTCGCATCCCTCGAACAGCTTATCAATAATCACATTGTAGCCGCCGATCGGGATTCCCTGATAGAGATCGTTGAAATAATTATTGTCATAAGTATAGCGCACCGGCAAACGGCGGATGATAAAGGAGGGAAGCTCTGTGCAGTCTCTGCCCCACTGCTTCTCCGTATAGCCCTTTACCAGTTTTTCGTAAATCTCCCGGCCTACCAGACTGATGGCCTGCTCCTCCAGGTTCTTAGGCTCCCCCTGGATTTCTTTTTTCTGCTCCTCAATAATCGCCTTTGCCTCTGTGGGAGTGGAAATGTTCCACATTTTGCTGAAGGTATTCATATTAAAAGGCATATTGTACATCTCGCCCTTATAGTTTGCCACCGGGCTGTTGGTATACCGGTTAAACTCTGCCAGAGAATTGACAAACTCCCATATCTTTTTATTGCTTGTATGGAAAATGTGGGCTCCATACTTATGTACATGGATATCCTCCACATCCTCGCAGTAAATATTTCCTCCTATATGATCCCGTTTTTCCAGAACCATACAGGTTTTCCCCTGTTTCTTTGCATACCAGGCAAATACGCCTGCATAAAGACCGCTTCCTACCAAGATATAATCGTATTTTTTCATATGATTGCCGCTCCTTTTCCCATCCGTGATCAAACCATTGATCGTATACCCGCATTATATCAGTTATCTTCCTGGCTGTCACGCTCCTACGCCAGAGGAATCCCCAAAAAATACCATCTAATCAAAAAAAGTACAAAAAGGTGAAGGGGATAAAACCAGTAAAACAGAAACTTCATCTGCTGCTTTCCCCGTTTTCCGTTATAAAACCATATGAGCACCGCAGCCAGAGCTCCTGCTCCCAGAGTGGGAAACAGCGTCTCTATAAAGCCCAGCACACCCGCTGCCACGGTCTGTTTCCTCCGGCTGCTCCTGAATCGGTATAAAAACACGATGATCAGTATGCCAGCGGCATCATAATCGGCTCCTGCAAGGATTGCTGCGCCACAGCCGATAAATGTATACAGACAGAAAAGATCCATTTCCCTGGGGCCATATGCCCTCTTCTCCGCCCGTTCAATCCAGCAAAGGATTAAAAAACCGATAAAAAGCTCAAAAAACACATTTTGATGCAAGGGATCAAATACCCTGTTTGCCACTGCCAGATTAAATGGAATCTCTGAGATAAGACCAAACAGAAGAAGATTTCTGCCGTATTTCTTCCTGTCCCCTGTATGTACAAAGCCTTCCACAAGAAGAAAACAGTAAATCAAAAAGGCCGGGCGGCCCAGAATCCTCAGAAGCAGCGACAGAGGATATAAAAATACTCCCCAGGTCTGTTCCAAAAGGAAATTCATCCGTTCTGCTCCGCCCTGATAATACAGTCCATACTCCAGGATCACAGCCCCTATATGGTCAATAAACATGGAGCACATGGCAAGCCATTTAAGGGCCGCTCCGTCAAGCCCTCTCTCCGGCCATACTCGTTCCGTCCGGGTAACATGCGTGATTTTATTTTCCATAAATATCCATTTTCTATCGATACTGCCCCAGTGCAAAGGGCATCAGCCGTCTGGCAACCATAGCCGCCATCACACACAGGATAAAATCCTCTGCCACCGTAATCAGAAAACAGTTAATTACCACCAGTCTCCAGCTTACCGGCATATGGATCACATAATTACTGATCACATAAAAATATACCATTCCGCACAGATAGTACGCTATCATGCCCCAAAAGGCAGAAAAAAGCCGCCAGGCCATCCCTCCCCCCGGACGCTTCCAGCACAGCTTTCCCGTAATCCAGGCCGCAGCCACAAAGCCAATCAAAAAACCAAAGGTAGGACGGATCAGATACGCCGGCCCTCCGCCTGCTGCAAATACGGGAATCCCCGCCAGTCCCACTGCCAGGTAAACGCACACACAGGCAGCTCCCCGTCTGGCCCCCAGCACATAGCCTGCCAGAAGCACAAAAAAGAACTGCAGCGTGAAATGCATGGGGAAGGGCTGAACCGGAATATCAATCCGCATATAAGCTCCTGCTGCAATCAGGGCCGCAAACAGGCCGGTAAATGCCATTTCCTGACTTTTTATCCTATGACGTCCCCCTAAATGTATTTCCTGCATTGTATTTCCTCCGAGTTCGGGCCGGAAAAGGCCCTTTTATTAAGTCTGATTTTCAGTCACCTTCCTATTCTATCAGGAATCAGCGCCTGTGGAAAGAGGATTTTTCCACAGAAAACAGCGGCTGGCTTCCTTTGAGAGGAAGCTGCCGCTGCTGCAATCCTGAATACTGCCGGTTATTAATAAAACAGCCGGTTTACCGCACTGAAAATACCGCGGATCGACGCCCGGGTAATATTGGAGCTGATTCCTACGCCGTAGGTTGCCTTTCCTGTGGTCTGATCCACCAGATGGATATAGGAGGCCGCCTGCGCTCCGGAACCGGAGGCCATGGCATGCTCTGTGTAATCCAGAACCTTGATATGGATACCCAGCGCATCCTCCATGCCTCGCTGAACCGCATCGATGGGGCCGTTTCCAATGCCGTCGAAATGCTTTTCCATACCATGATCCGTATAAACAACCTTTGCAAGAGTAGCAAACTCGCCGTCTGCCGTCTCCGTATCCGTGATCCGGCACTTGCGGAAATGGATCGGCTCCTTGCGCTCTAAGTATTCCTTCTTAAATTCATCCATGATCTGTTCAGGAGCTACCTCACCCTGCTTCTCTGAGATCTTCTGGATCACATCCGCAAACTCCTTGTGCATGCCCTTTGGCAGCTTGAAGCCATAGAAGGTATCCATTACAAAGGCTACGCCGCCCTTTCCAGACTGGCTGTTGATGCGGACGATCGGCTCGTATTCCCGCCCGATATCGGAAGGGTCAATGGGAAGGTAGGGAACCTCCCAATACTCGCTGTTTCTCTCTCTGAGAGCCTGCATTCCCTTGTTGATGGCATCCTGATGGGAGCCTGAAAAAGCGGTAAATACCAGCTTTCCTGCATAAGGATGTCTGGGCGGAATGTCCATCTTGGTGCACCGCTCGCAAATCTCGGCGATCTCACGGATATTTTCAATGTTTAACTCCGGGTTGATCCCCTGAGAGAACATATTGTAAGCAACGGTCAGAATATCCACATTTCCGGTACGCTCGCCGTTTCCAAACAGCGTTCCCTCTACACGGTCTGCCCCCGCCAGCATAGCAAGCTCTGTGGAAGCCACGCCTTCGCCGCGGTCATTGTGGGGATGTACGCTTAAGATAATGCTTTCTCTGTTTTTGAAATGGGTATTCATCCATTCGATCTGATCCGCATATACATTGGGCGTTGTCATCTCCACCGTAGAAGGCAGATTGATAATAATGGGATTTTCCTTTGTAGCGCCCCAGGTTTCCTGAACAGCGGTACAGATATCAAGGGCAAACTCCAGCTCTGTGCCCGTAAAGCTCTCCGGCGAATACTCCAGACGGATTTTCGTATCACAGTCTGCCGCATAGCGCTGTACCAGCTTAGTGCCTACAATGGCAATATCCTTGATCTCCTCCATATCCTTGTGGAACACCACATCCCTCTGCAGAGTGGAGGTAGAATTATAAATGTGCACAATGGCCTTTTTTACGCCCTCCAATGCCTCAAAGGTCCGGCGGATCAGGTGCTCTCTACACTGTACCAGAACCTGAACCTCCACATCATCGGGAATCAGCCTGCGCTCCACCAGAGTACGCAGAAAATCGTATTCAATCTGAGACGCCGCAGGAAAACCCACCTCAATCTCCTTAAAGCCCAGCTTCACTAGAAGGTTGAACATCTCCACCTTTTCTTCTACTACCATAGGCTCTACCAGAGCCTGGTTCCCGTCCCGCAGGTCTACGCTGCACCATACCGGCGCTTTCATGATTTCATTATTGGGCCAGGTGCGCTCCGGAAAATCTACCACCGGCACTCTCCTATATCTCTTATAGTTTAACATCTCCCATGTCCTCCCTTCCAGCATTTTCCTCAAGGCTTTTGAATGTTACTTTATTATAGCACAGTGAGCTATAACTTACAAGCAAGGGAAGGCTTTTTACTATTCATAATAGTTATGGTTGATATTCCTGTTTTTTATTGCAGCGATGCTGATTTCCGTCTCAGATGCAGTGCCCCTGGGCCTTCATGACCGAAATCACCTGATCCACATATTTCTCACAGGTTTCCATATCAGCTGCCTCCACCATGACGCGGACTAAAGGCTCTGTTCCAGAGGAACGAAGGAGGATCCGTCCGTCGCTTCCCAGCGCTTCTGTTACCTTCTTCACCTCCGCCTGGACTGCCTCATCCTCCTGAGCCGCAATCTTGTCTTTCACTCTTACATTTTTAAGAACCTGTGGGTAAATCTCCACCTCAGAAGCCAGCTTTGCCAGAGACTGCTTCTTTTCCAGCATGACTTCCATTACCTTTAAGGATGTCAGGATACCGTCTCCCGTGGTCGCATGCTTGCTGAAAATAATATGGCCGGACTGTTCGCCTCCCAAACAGTTTCCCGTAGCAGCCATATTTTCATACACGTACTTATCGCCTACGGCTGTCTTTTCATAGGAAATCCCTTCTCTGTCAAAGGCTTTGTACAAGCCGAAATTAGACATAACGGTCGTAACAACCGTATTGTTAAACAGGCTTCCCTGCTCCTTCATGTATTTTCCGCAGATATACATAATACGGTCGCCGTCCACTACATTTCCCTCATTATCCACAGCAATACAGCGGTCCGCATCACCGTCATAGGCAAAACCGGCGTCGCAGCCCTGCTCTGCTACAAATTTCTGAAGGTGTTCAATATGGGTAGAGCCGCAGTCTGTATTGATGTTCAGGCCATTGGGCTCATTGTTTATCACAAAGGTCTGAGCGCCCAGAGCGTCAAATACATTCTTTGCAATGGCGGAAGCGCTTCCGTTGGCACAGTCCAATGCCACCTTCCTGTTTTTAAAGGAACGTGTTGCAATCGAGATCAGATATCCGATATAGCGGTTTCTTCCAGCTGCAAAATCCACGGTACGTCCAATCATATCCCGCTTTGCCAGAGGAAGCTCCTCCATCTTTCCGTCCAGATAGCGCTCAATCTCCGTAATCACTGCTTCTTCCAGCTTCTCTCCCTTTTCATTGATAACCTTAATGCCGTTGTCATAATAAGGATTGTGGCTGGCGGAAATCATGATGCCGCAGTGAAAGCCCTCTGTGCGCACCACATAGGAAACACTGGGAGTCGTTGTCACATGGAGAAGAAATACATCTGCTCCGGAGGCTGTAAGCCCGGATACCAGAGAGTATTCAAACATATAGCTGCTTCTGCGGGTGTCTTTTCCGATGACAACCCGGCAGCGCTCTCCCGGATTTTTCTGTCCGTAGTACCAGCCTAAAAAGCGGCCCACCTTATATGCGTGCTCTACCGTAAGATCCACATTGGCTTCGCCTCGAAAGCCGTCTGTTCCAAAATATTTTCCCATTGCTTTTATGTCCTCTCTGTCTCAGATTTTCCCTGTATCATGCAGTCTGCCTTCCCCGATACTAAATCTCCTGTCCTGCCGTCTTAAGCTCCTTTAAATACCGTCCCAGAGCATCCTGCCAGGAGGGAAGGCGGTTAAAGCCGTTCTCTGTGAGCTTTTCTTTGCTCATGCGGCTGTTTGACGGTCTCTTTGCCTTAGCCGGAAAGCTGGAGGAATCCACCGGACTTACCTTTACATCCATACCAGCCTGCTTAAAGATCTCGCAGGCAAATTCATACCAGGAGCACATTCCCTCATTGGTGGCATGGTAACGGCCGTAGCAGTCAGTCTGGATCATTTCCACCAGAAGCTTTGCAAGATCATAGGTATAGGTAGGAGAACCGATCTGGTCGTCCACTACGCTCACCGCTCCCCGTTCCTTTCCCAGGCGCAGCATAGTTTTGATGAAATTCTTTCCGTTAATGCCGAATACCCAGGCAATGCGGACAGTAAAGAATTTCTCCACATTCTGCTCTACTGCAATCTCACCCTCATACTTTGTCAGTCCATAGACATTTAAGGGTTCTCTGTGGTCGTCCGGTTCCCAGGGCCGTTCTCCCTGTCCGTTAAACACATAGTCTGTACTGATGTACATCATCTTGATATCCAGCTCTTTGCAGACCTTCGCAATATTTCTGGTGCCGTCTGCATTGACCTTCCGGCACAGCTCCACATTGTCTTCCGCCGCATCTACTGCAGTATATGCAGCACAGTGGATCACCGCATCAGGTTTTGCTTCCTTTATCACTCTCTGGCAGGCATCTGCGTCTGTGATATCCATTTCCTCCACATCCACGCCAATGCCTTCGATTCCCTTTGCTGCCAGCTCATCCATCACATCATGGCCTAACTGCCCATTTACACCTGTTACCAGAACTCTCATATGCTTAACTCCTCATTCTTTTAGAATCTCTACTATGGCACAAAGGCTGGCAGCAGCAAATGCACTCTGTCTTAAGTCCACTTGCCGCCGTCAGCCATACTTTGTTTCTCTTATTTACAGGCGGTTTCCGTACATTTTATCAAAGTAGCTGCTGTACTCGCCGCTTAAAATATTTTTCCACCAGTCCTGATTGTCCAGGTACCACTGGATGGTCTGTTCAATGCCTGTGTCAAAATTATACTTTGGCTTCCAGCCAAGCTCTGTCTCGATCTTGGTGGGATCAATGGCATAGCGCATATCGTGGCCCGGACGATCTGTAACAAAGCGGATCAGGCTCTCCGGCTTATCCAGGGCCTTTAAGATGGTCTTTACAACCTCCAGATTGGTGCGCTCGTTATGTCCGCCGATATTGTAAACCTCTCCCTCGCGGCCCTTGTGGATCACCAGATCAATGGCCTCGCAGTGGTCTGCCACATGGAGCCAGTCACGGACATTTTCACCGGTTCCGTATACAGGAAGCTCCTCATTTGCCAGAGCACGGCTGATGATCAAGGGAATCAGCTTCTCCGGGAAATGATAGGGACCGTAGTTGTTGGAGCAGCGGGATACGGTCACAGGCAGTCCGTAGGTTCTGTGGTAAGCCAGCACGAAAAGGTCTGCGCTTGCCTTGGAGGAAGAGTAAGGACTGGAGGTGTGAAGAGGGGTTGTCTCTGTAAAGAAGAGATCCGGACGGTCTAATGGCAGATCGCCGTATACCTCATCGGTAGATACCTGATGGTAACGCTTAATGCCATAGGTACGGCAGGCGTCTAACAGTGTGGTAGTTCCCATTACATTGGTGCGCACAAAGGCTTCCGGATCGGTGATGGAGCGGTCTACATGGCTCTCAGCCGCAAAGTTTACCACCATATCCGGCTTTTCCTTCTCAAACAGATCGAAGATAAACGCTCTGTCTGCAATATCACCTTTTACGAACTTGTAGTTAGGCTTGTTCTCAACCGGCTTTAAATTCTCCAGATTGCCCGCATAGGTCAGAAGATCCAGATTGATGATCTCATAATCCGGGTATTTATTTACCATATGGTGTACAAAGTTACTTCCGATAAATCCGGCTCCGCCGGTAACGATGATCTTCATTGATTCTATTTTCCTCCAAACTCTACTGTTCCTTCAGCTTATCCACATATTTGCCGTCCAGAACATCCTTTAAATACTTTCCATACTGATTTTTCTTAAGAACCTCGTATGTTTCAAGCACCTGCTCCTTTGTGATCCAGCCATTCAAATAGGCGATCTCCTCCAGGCAAGCAATCTTTCTGTGCTGGTGGGTTTCTACGGTCTTTACAAAATTGGTAGCCTCAACCAGGGACTCATGGGTTCCCGTATCCAGCCAGGTAAAGCCCTGTCCCAACAGGATCACATCCAGCTCGCCGTTCTCCAAATAGATGCGGTTTAAGTCTGTGATCTCCAGCTCTCCTCTGGCAGAAGGCTTTAAGTTCTTTGCATACTCTACCACACGGTTGTCATAGAAATAAAGTCCTGTGACACAGTAGTTTGACTTTGGCTTCTCCGGCTTTTCCTCGATGGAAATAGCCTTTCCCTTTTCATCAAACTCCACAATGCCGAAACGCTCCGGATCGTCCACATAGTAGCCGAACACAGTTGCGCCCTTTTCCCTGGCAGCTGCAGCCTTTAACCGCTTTGTAAGGCCCTGTCCATGGAAAATGTTATCGCCTAAAACCATGGCAACGGAATCGCCGCCGATAAATTCCTCTCCGATGATAAAGGCCTGAGCCAGTCCGTCGGGGCTTGGCTGAACCGCATAGCTTAAATTGATGCCAAAGGGATGTCCGTCTCCCAAAAGCGCTTTAAACCGGGGCGTGTCCTCCGGTGTGGAAATGATCAGTATATCCCGGATTCCTGCATTCATCAGCACAGACAGCGGGTAATAGATCATGGGTTTATCGTAAATAGGCAGAAGCTGCTTGGATGTAACCTTTGTCAGCGGGTACAGCCTGGTTCCGCTTCCTCCGGCAAGTATGATTCCCTTCATATATTTCCTCCTTGCAGATCCGCCGCGCAGCGGATCCGACCTTTATTTCTTTCCCCACTATACCATACAATCCCCTGATTTTCAAATACTGGAAGCAATATTTTGGGAATATTAAGGATTTTTATTCAATAGGTTTCTGATAAAAGCCGCCAAAAAATGTTTCTGTAGGCAGAACATTTACAATTACATGGGGATCCACCTGGCGCATCAGGTGGACAATATCCTGGACCTCATATGCAGAGACAACGGTATGGAGCAGGCTCATCTTCTTTCCGCTGTAGCCTCCGTGGCCGTCCAGGACAGAGATTCCGTGGCGATACTGGCTTACATACGCCTTTACCACCTCCTGCGGATCCTCCGTTGTCACCTGAAGCGTTACCCGCTTATAGCGATGGTAAAAGCTGTCAATGGTCTTTGTGGAGATGAATTGAAACATAATGGAATACCCCGCGTATTCCCATCCAAAGATATAACCGAACACACAAAGCATTCCTGCATTAAAGGCAAAAACATACTGCCAGATGGCCTTTCCCAGACGGTTTGACACATAAAGGGCGATAAAGTCCGTCCCTGCGGTAGAGGCATTTCCTTTTAATGCCACCACAATAGCCAGACCGTATATAAAGCCTCCAAAGCAGATATTTAAAAGCACATCCTCAAACAGAGGCTCAAACAGGGACAGTTTCAAAAGGAAGCTGGCCAAAAAGACCTGGATCATGGAAAAAACCACAAATTTCTTTCCGATGTGGCGGTAACAGAAAATGGCGACCGGCACGTTTAAGGCGATCATTCCCAGAGAAGTAGAAAAATGGATTCCAAACAGGCCTGTGATCTGTTCTGCCAGACGGGCCACTCCCGTAAAGCCGCTGGGAAGAATCCCCGTAGGCGTTAAAAAGGTATTCATGGCAAAGGCCTGTAAAAGGGCAGAGAGGGTTACGGCCGCCGCTGTCATCAGATACCTCAGCGTTTTACTGTTCTTTTTCATCATACACTCCCTTTCAGCTTTTTTACCAGCGTTTCATTTACTGCGTCGTAATCATTTTCGTGAGGCGCCGGAGCAAAGCAGTAACTCACCCATGGGCCTGTGGTGGTTTCATCTCGTTTCCAGTCCCGGCAGGAAGAATGAACCTGAGTAAGGCCGGTTTCCTCCATCAGCGTTTTTGCATTGTCTGCATTTATTCCGCTTCCTGCCAGAAGCTGGATCTGGTTTCCATATTTTTCATGAAGCTTCTTTAAAAGACTGGCTCCAGCAGCTGCCTTTTCTTTAAGCCCGCTGGTGAGAATACGGTCTGTTCCCAGACGGATCAACTCCTCAATGGCTTCATATGGATCCTCCACGCAGTCAAATGCCCTGTGAAATACGGCTTCCCCATGAAACTCATGGATCAGGCGGATCATACGTCCTGTCATTTCACTGTCAATTTTTCTCTCAGATGTAAGGAAACCAAAAGCAAGCCCGTCGCTTCCATTTTCCATCAGAATACGGGCGTCTGCAAACATCTGCTCTGTTTCCGCTTCTGTATAGCAGAATCCGGCTCCTCTGGGCCGCACCATGGAAATCACCTTCAGCCCTGTGTTCTCTTTTATCAGGCGCAGGCTGCCGATGGAAGGCGTCAGGCCTCCCAGATACAGGGCGCTGTTTAATTCGATCCGCTCTGCGCCACCCTTCCAGGCCGCCAGGGCGTCCTCATAGCTTCCGCAGCATATTTCTATCATATCTACTCCTTTCTCTTTGCAATCCTCCCAAAAAACCTCTGGGGGATTTCAAATACAAATATAATCCCCAGCACAATGGCTGCCGCTGCCTTCACGGCCTCAAAGCCCGTGCGGCTGGCCAGCGCCAGCTGGTCGGTGACAATGTAGTGGGCAGTCCAGTAGATGCCGGCTCCGGGAACAATAGGGAAAATGCCGGGAATCATAAACAGGGTAGCCGGACAGCGCTCCCAGACCGCAAAGAGCCTGGACAGAAAGATCACGGCGGCTGCGGATAAGAAAGTAGCCTCTGCAGGCGAAAGTCCGAACCAGTGAAAACAGAAATACACCAGCCAGCCGATGGCACCACAGGCAGCACAAAGCCCATAATATTTTTTCGGCACAGAAAAGAGGACTGAAAAAGCAGCCGTTCCTACTGCTGCAGCAGCCATTTCCCCTGCCAGTTCTCCCCATGGAAACGCATTCATAAAAGAGTTCCTCCTGTCAATCTGTAGTACATGGTAAGTACAAGTCCCATTCCCAGGGCAATGCTTAATACCACTAAACCCGCATCCATCATCCGTACAGAACCAGCAATGTAGTCTCCATCCGTAATATCGCGGATCCCGTTTGTAAACGCCACGCCTGGAATCATGGGGATCACAGAACCGATAATCATGGAGCTGATGTGATGGCCCAAACCCAGATGGTAAAGCACCACGCAGCAGAAGGTTACCAGCCCTCCTCCCAGAATATTCTGCACCAGTTTTGACAGATTTTTCCCTATATATAAAATATAGACATACAGCACAAGTCCGGACAGAAAAGCAGCCGCACTGTCTGCCAGATCTCCCCCTAACAGGTAACAGAACGCCCCGCTTCCCACAGCCGAGGCCCCGATCTGAACGCCCTTTCTCTTTCCGGGCATCTGTTCAATATCATCCAAGCATTTCCCAAGCTCCTCTACCGTATGCCTTCCCTCTTCGATCTCCCTGGAAAGCTGATTCACAGCCGCCACGCGGTTTAAACGTGCCCCGCTGACAGGAATGTGCAGAACCCTGGCAAAAAAGCTTTCCCTTTCATTCCCCATGGTAGAAAAAATACCATTGCTCAGCACAAAGGAGTTGGCGGATTCAATCCCGTAATGGCGGCAGATCCGGTCAATGGTTTCCTCTACCCGTGAGATCTCCGCCCCATTTTCCAAAAGGATATGTCCGGCCCGCATGGCAATCTCCATAATCTGCTCTTTCTGTTCTTCGTATATTTCCTGTTTTTCAGCACTGCATTCCGGCTTTCTGCATTCGTTCATCCTATATGTTCTCCCACTTTATCACTGTACGCTATTTTATCAAATCTGTATTGTTTTTACTACATTTTCCCAGTATTTTTCTGGAAGCTCCTGTCCATAATTGATATAATAGGAGTGAGGAAGATTCTCAAAATACAATACAGAAAGGAAGATTTTTATGAGGAAGAGATTTTGCGCAGCAGCGCTGGCACTGACAGCCGCGCTTTCTGCCGGACTGCTTACCGGCTGCAGCAGTGCCTCCGGCGGCGAGACGATGATCGTCCGTATCGGTCACAACCAGTCCACGAACCATCCCACCCACATAGCATTGGCTGCTTTTGAGGAATTTATCGAAAGCAGGCTGGGAGACAAATATGATGTGGAAGTATTTCCAAGTGAGCTTTTAGGTTCGCAGAACGAAATGGTGCAGCTGACGCAGACAGGCGCCATCAATTTCTGTGTGGCCTCTAACTCTCTTCTGGAGACCTTCAGCCAGAACTACACGCTGTTTAATCTTCCCTATCTGTTTTCTTCCAGCGAAGCCTACCATGCGTCCATGGATGATACTTCCATCACGGGCCCCATCTTTGAATCAACCAGACAGGCAGGTTTTGAGGCTGTTACCTGGCTGGACGCAGGCACCCGGAATTTTTATACTGTAAATAAGCCCATCCATTCTCCTGCAGATTTAAAGGGACTTAAGATCCGCGTCCAGCAGTCCCCTACCAACGTACAGATGATGAACCTTTTAGGAGGCTCTGCCACTCCCATGGGCTTTGGAGATGTGTACACGGCTCTTCAGTCCAAGATCATTGACGGAGCAGAAAATAATGAACTGGCCCTGACAGACAACGGTCATGGAGATGTATGCAAATACTATTCCTACGATATGCATCAGATGATTCCCGATATCCTGATCGGAAATATCGCTTTTCTGGACAGTCTGTCCCCAGAAGAACGAGCCATTTTTGACGAGGGCTTTGACCTTGTGAATCAAATCCAGAGAGAGGAATGGACCATCGCAGTGGATGCGGCTAAAAAACGGGCTTCCGAAGACCAGAAGGTGAATTTCCTCTACCCGGATACAGCCCCATTTAAGGAAGCGGTTATTCCCATGCATGAATCCATGCTGGGCCAGCACCCGGATTTTGTTCCCATCTATGATGCGATACAGGCTTACAACCAGAAGTATCCGTCAACCGAATCCTAAAGGAGGTGACCAGCATGAAAAAGCTGAGAAATGTACTTACAGCCCTTTTAAATGTACTGGCAGGCGCCAGCCTGATCGCTATGGTTGCGCTCACCTGCTGGCAGGTATTTACCCGATACATCTTACAGAATCCGTCCCCCTGGTCTGAGGAGCTTGTGGCTTACCTCTTTGCATGGGCCAGCCTTTTAGGCGCTTCCATCATCACAGGAGAACGGGGACATATGAATATTCCCATTGTCACAGACCATTTCACTCCCGGCATTCAGAAGCTCCTTGCAATCTTTGGAGAGCTTATCGCATTTGCCTTTTCCCTGATCATCCTGGTATACGGAGGCATTAAGATCACAAGCCTCGCCATGGGACAGATGACCTCTGCCCTGGGCGTTGCTGTAGGTGTGTTTTATGTGGTAATGCCCTTATGCGGTATTTTAAACATGATCTATACCGTTCTCAACATCGTGGATATCTCAAAAAACGGCGTCATTACGACGCAGGAAGAAAAGGAGGCATAGACTTATGGCAATGGAATCTCTGCTTATCATAATTGTTGTTCTGGCCGTGCTCCTGATCGTCGGCGTACCGATTTCCTATTCCATCGGCATTTCCGCCCTGATCGCCATCCTGCGGACCGTGCCTTTGGAAGTATCGGTGGTAACCGGCGCCCAGCGTATCTTTGTGGGCATGAGCAAATTCAGCCTGACGGCCATTCCCTTTTTTATCCTGGCAGGAAACCTGATGAACCAGGGCGGCATCGCCAAGCGGCTGGTTGATTTTGTGATGGCGATCCTGGGCAAGCTGCCCGGTGCCCTTTTAGTGACAAACGTAGGGGCAAACGCCCTTTTCGGCGCTATTTCCGGTTCTGCCTCTGCCGCCGCGGCAGCCGTAGGAAGTATGGTGGAAAAGGGCGAAGAGGAACAGGGCTATGACAAGGCGCTCTGTGCTGCCACCAACGGGGCTTCCGCTCCCTCAGGCCTCTTAATCCCGCCCTCCAATGCCCTGATCACCTATTCTCTGGCAGCCGGAGGCACCTCAGTGGCAGCACTCTTTATGGCCGGTTATATTCCGGGCATCATCTGGGCTGTAGCCTGTATGGCAGTTGCTGTGATCATTTCAAAGAAAAAAGGCTATAAGGGAATCCCCGGAAAATACGACTGGAAAAACCTGTGGGTCTGCACCCTCAGAGCCCTGCCCTCCCTTTCCCTGATCGTAGTGGTAATCGGCGGCATCATCGGCGGTGTGTTTACAGCCACAGAAGGCTCTGCCATTGCGGTGATCTACGCCCTAATCCTCGGCATTCTCTACCGCAACATTACTTTAAAATCCTTCTGGAAAATCGCAGTAGACAGCGCCAAGATGAGCGGTATGGTTGTATTCCTGATCGGCGTTTCCAATATCCTTGGCTGGGTCATGGCATTTACCCAGATCCCACAGGCCATCTCCGACGCCCTCTTAGGCCTTACAAGCAATCCCATTATCATCCTGCTGATCATGAATGTTATCCTTTTAATCGCAGGAACCTTTATGGATGTAACTCCTGCCATCCTGATCTTCACTCCCCTGTTCCTTCCGGTGGTTAAGACCTTTGGCATGGATCCGGTTCAGTTCGGTCTGATCCTGGTATACAACCTCTGTATCGGAAATATCACTCCGCCAGTAGGAAATACCCTGTTTGTAGCCATCAAGGTCGGGCGAAGTTCCCTTTCCCGCGTCATGCCCTATATGCTCTGGTACTATGTGGCAATTCTTGTAGGGCTTCTCATGGTGACCTATATCCCTGCAGTGAGCCTGGGGCTCCCTGCAATGGCCGGACTGATCTGACCGATATTTTTTCCCTTCCATAACATAAAAGACGGCTGGCGCAGCTATGTGGTGATCTCCACACAGCTCTGCGCCAGCCCTTTCTTATTCGTTCGTTTCGTATTCTTTATTTAGTTCTCATTCATCTTAGCCAGCTTTGCTGCCTGATCCGCAGCAATGCAGGCATCCAGGATCTCCTGGATATCTCCGTTTAAAATCTTGTCCAGCTTATAGAGGGTCAGGTTAATCCGGTGATCCGTTACACGGCCCTGAGGGAAATTGTAGGTACGGATCTTCTCAGAACGGTCGCCGGTACCAATCTGGCTGCGGCGCTCTGCTGCCTCTGCATTCTGCTTTTTCTCCAGCTCAATGTCATAGAGCTTGGAACGCAGGAGGCGGAAGGCCTTTTCCTTATTCTGCAGCTGGGATTTCTCTGTCTGGCTGTAGATTACGATTCCTGTGGGAATATGGGTAAGACGCACGGCAGAGTCTGTGGTATTTACACACTGTCCGCCGTTTCCAGAGGCACGCATTACGTCGATGCGGCAGTCATTCATATCAATCTGTACGTCTACATCCTCCGCCTCAGGCATCACGGCTACCGTCGCTGTGGAAGTATGGATTCGTCCGCCAGACTCTGTCTCAGGCACACGCTGTACCCGGTGCACGCCGCTCTCGTATTTCAGCTTGGAGTATGCGCCCTTTCCCGTAACCATGGCTACCACTTCCTTAAAGCCGCCAATCCCGTTTTCATTTAAACTTACGATTTCTACCTTCCAGCGCTGGCTATCCGCATAGTTGGAATACATCCGGTACAGCTCGGCAGCAAACAGAGCTGCCTCGTCTCCGCCTGCTCCGGCGCGGATCTCCAGAATGATATTCTTTTCATCATTTGGATCCTTAGGAAGAAGGAGGATCTTCAATTCATGCTCCAGCTCCTCAATGCGCTTCTTTGCGTCGGACAGCTCTTCCTTTGCCATCTCCCGCAGATCCTCGTCGCTCTCCTCTTCCAGCATTGCAAGGCTATCTTCCACATCCTGTTTCGCCTGCTTATACTGCTTATATGCCTCTACGATGGGAGCCAGATCCGCCTGCTCCTTCATCAGTCTGGTAAAACGCTTTGTATCCTGAGTTACATCAGGATCCCCCAGCATCAGCATCAGTTCCTCGTAATGGATCAGTATATCATCCAGTTTATCAAACATATTCTTCTCTCCTATCATCACGGCCTTTTAGCCTGTACCACCCGGTCCAGCCCAGCCATATCCTTTATCACCTTAAGGCCCTCAAAACCGGCCTTTTCAAAAAGCTCTGAAACATCCTTTCCCTGGTCAAAACCTATTTCCATATAGACCCGTCCTCCGGGCTTTAAATATTCCATGGAACGTTCTGCCAGAATCCGGTAAAATTTCAGCCCGTCCTCTTCTCCGTCCAAAGCCAGTCTTGGCTCATGATCCCGCACCTCAGGCTCCAGTCCTTTTATAACCTCTGAGGGGATATAGGGCGGATTGGACACAATGACATCAAACTGCTCTTTGGGTTCCAGCCCTTCAAACATATCGCTTTTTATCAGCCGGAGCCGTTCCTTTTCTTCTCCCAGGATCGTTTCCCTGTTGTCCTCTGCCACCTTGAGAGCTTCCTTAGAGATATCAAGAGCGGTCACTGAGCGGTATTCCCCAAGTTTTGCAAGGCTTATGGCAATGCAGCCGGAGCCGGTGCACACATCCAGTATGGCGCTGTTTTCATCTCTGTTTTCCTCCAAAACGCACTCCACCAGTGTTTCCGTATCCTGTCTGGGAATGAGCACCCATTCATTTACCTTAAATTCCAGTCCCATAAAGCACTGGCAGCCAGTCAGATGCTGCAGGGGAATCCTCTCTGCTCTTGCAAGAATAGCCTGTTCATACCGTTCTGCCGCCTGTTTTAGCCTGTAAATTTCCTCTTCTCCACCGATGGCCTGTTTAAAAAGAGGCCGATCCCTTCTGGTGAGAAAAGAGGCAAAATTCAGATCAAACGCCTCCAGCAGCAGAAGTCTGGCATCCAGCGCAGCATCCGGCACTCCGTACTCTTCCAGTTTTTTCCTCCCGGACTCATAAAGCTGTCCTAAGGTCGTCTCTTCCCATACTCTCTCCGCACTCATGCTGTTTCCTTCCATCCTGGGAAGTTTTCATCCAGGTACGCTTTCCAGTCAAAAACCTCTTCCACTGCCGCGATCGCCACTTCGATCATGGAGTCATCCGGCTCTGTGGTGGTCAGCCCCTGCATCCACATACCGGGACGGCTTAAAAGGTTTACAAGCTTACTGTCATGGCGGCCTGCAAATCTGAGAAACTCATAGGACACGCCTGCGATCACCGGAATCAGTACGATCCGGCTTAAAAAGCGCAGCCAGACCGTATCGGTACGGATCACCATAAAAAACAGGATACTGATGATCATGACAATCATGATAAAGCTGGTTCCGCAGCGTTTGTGCTCCTTGGAGCTGGCCCGGACATTGGCTACATTTAAAGCCAGTCCATGCTCAAGACAGTTGATGCATTTATGCTCCGAACCGTGGTACATAAAGGTCCGGCGGATATCCTCCATTCGGGATACCAGTTTAATATAGATAATAAAAATCACAATACGGATCACGCCCTCAAGAACCGCCATCGCCGTTTCCGAGGGGATAAAAGGCTTACAGATACGGGCGATTCCAAGGGGAAGCAGCATGAAAATGCCGATTGCCATAATAAAAGAAAAAATCATGACAACCGTCATAAGAATGCTTTCCAGCTTTTCACCGAATACCCGATCCAGCCACTGCTCAAACTTTCCCGGCTGAGTATCCTCATCATCCTCAAAAAAGCTGCAGGACCAGGTTAAAGCACGCATCCCCACCACCATGGAGTCTGCAAATTTGAAAACGCCACGGATAAAAGGAAGGCCCAGGATGGGGTATTTCTCCGTAAGACTCACATACCTGTCTCTTTTTACCTCGATCTCTCCGTCAGGCTTTCGGACTGCAATGGCGTAATCGTCACTGTTCTGCATCATGATGCCCTCAATCACCGCCTGACCGCCGATTCCAGAATATTTCATTGTATCATTTCCTCTCCCTGCCGCAGCAGGCTGCGGCTGTGTTTTGCCAAAAGAACACAAAAGGGCTGAACCTGATCTCTCAGGCTCAACCCCTTGATTTTTTCTCGCTTATTACTGGGCGTTAATGCCATACTTACGATTGAACTTGTCAATACGTCCACGGGCAGCAGCAGCCTTCTGCTGGCCAGTATAGAAAGAATGGCACTTGGAGCAAACCTCAACGTGGATGTCCTGCTTTGTGGAGCCTGTTACGAACTCGTTGCCACAGTTGCAAACTACCTTTGCCTGATAGTAATTTGGATGGATTCCTTCTCTCATTTTCATTCACCTCTCTGATTATTTGCGGTTTCCGACCGCGGCCTTGTATGCCAATCTGCCTCTGTACACTGCAGGCAGCCGGCCGGAGCCGTCACCAGAACGCACAGATATCAGCATCTTTTAAGTTATACACGCCCTTACCGCAAGTTCCTGACTCACGCAGGCGCTAAAACTGCTCTCCATATTCAGGACAGCTTAATCAGTATATCATAGAATTTTTTGTATTGCAAGAGGGAATGTGGCTGAGTTTTTGCATTTTTCCCGGCTGGCTTTTCACCCCATTTTCAGGACTTACCCGCACTCTGCCATCAGGCGGCGGATAAACCGACGGCGGGCCGGCTCCTGATCCTCCAGGCTTTTGAGCTTATCCGTGCTTTTAGCCGGAATCCAGGCCTTGTTTGTATTGTAATAGAAATTCAGCTGCTTCCAGTATTTTTCCGGAAAGAGGAACATACAGGCCAGGCTCTTTTGCTCCCGCCGATCCATAGGGCGCACCCGCTGGTAGGAATCCAGCATGGACAGACCAAGCTCCATATCCCAGCCGTGCTTTTCCAGGGCTTTTCTCATCAGTCGATAAAGATCCGACGCCTGGATTCCCAGATGCATTCGGTTATATTCCACAATGGCCGTATATCCCCGTCCCATGAGCACATGATGCTGGTCTAAGTCCCCATGGCAGAGAGAAAGGCCTGAAACAAACTCTGCGGACAGCTCTGCTGCCATCAGCTGTCCATCCTCCTCTGTTATATGTTGTCCGGCAGCAGCTCCGTTTCTTTCCCAGAGCCTCATCATCTCATCCGCCGCTTCTTTTGCCTGCTCATAAAAGCCGTCATAATTTCCAATGACGCAAAGCTCAAATTCCGTCTTTCCCCGCTTTCTGCGGATAAAGCTTCTGGCCTTCTGCATTTCCCTGATATGGCGGTTCATTTCCTGTCCGGCCAGTTCCCTGCAGACCGAGCCCATGCGCCATTCCTCCTGAAAAGGAATCCGGGCCAGCTGGGTATGGAGCATGGCAAGGCGGGCAATGGACTGACGGACCTCATAGCTGTCTCTTATATTACATTCCCGGTCGGAAAACCACTCCTTTAATATGTAGCGTGTTCCGTCTCCCGCCATAGTCAAAAGCCCGCCTTCCCGGTTTCTCTCGTACCGGTCTGTCCGCAGGCTTGTACGGGTATCTATCATTCCCAAAATCTGGTCTTCGATTTCCAGTCTTCTCACAGTCCCCCTGTATTCCCGTAAAAGCTTAAGCCCCTGATCCGTCTCACAGATCCAGGCTCCTCTTCCCTTTCTCACAGATATGATTTCCATTTCATATTGTTCCAGCGCTTCCAAATATCTGTCGATCATCCTACCCCTCCATCTGTGAAGTCTGCCCCCCTGGCAGACGCTATTCTAAGCTTCAAACACATTCTAACGTATGTAACGCCAGATGGGATTATTACATATTTAAAATCTTCTTCCTAATAAAGAGGAAAAAATGGATTTGTAGAAAAAAGCCAAACACGCTATACTGACTTCAGATGTTACGAGAAAGGAGCATTCAGCAATGAAAAAATTTTCAGTAGTAATCGCTGGAGGAGGAAGCACCTACACACCAGAGATTATTCTTATGCTTTTGGATAATCTGGATAAGCTTCCCCTTCGCTCAATCAAGCTTTATGACAATGATGAAGAACGCCAGAATCGTCTGGCAAAAGCCTGTGAAATCATTGTAAAAGAGAAGGATCCGGAAATTGAATTTCTGGCCACTTCTGACCCGGAAGCCGCCTATACGGATGTAGACTTCTGTCTGGCCCATATCCGCGTAGGACAGCTTCCAATGAGGGAAAAGGACGAACAGATTGCTTTAAAATACGGCGTCGTAGGACAGGAGACCTGTGGCCCTGGCGGTATTGCCTATGGTATGCGTTCCATCGGAGGTGTTATTGAGAATATTGACTATATGGAGAAGTATTCTCCTAACTGCTGGATGCTCAATTACTCTAACCCCGCCGCCATTGTAGCGGAAGCATGCAGAAGACTTCGTCCCCACTCCAGAGTCATCAATATCTGCGATATGCCTATCGGCATTGAAAACAGCATTGCAAAGATTCTTGGCTTTGAAAGCCGCAAGGATATGACAATCCGGTATTATGGACTAAACCATTTCGGCTGGTACACTTCCATTAAGGATAAGGATGGAAATGAATATATCGACAAACTTCTGGAGCATGAATTAAAGTACGGAAATGTGGCAGCAAGTGAAAATGCCTCAGATTTTACGGATAACAGCTGGCTTGAAACAGCGCGCAAGGTCAAGGACATTGTAACTCTTGATCCTACCCATTCTCCAAATTCCTATCTCCAGTACTATCTCTTTCCAGATGATATGGTAGCACATACAGATCCGGAATACACAAGAGCCCGTCAGGTAATCGATACCCGTGAAAAAAGAGTATTTGGAGAATGCGCCCGCATTGCTCAGGCAGGAACCTCCGAAGGAACCAGCCTGCAAATTGGCATCCATGCCAGCTTTATCGTAGATCTGGCTACTGCCCTGGCCTATAATACCGGAGAACGTATGCTTCTGATTGTAGAAAACAACGGCGCTATTGAGAATTTTTCACCTGACGCCATGGTGGAAATTCCCTGTATCGTGGGCAAAGACGGATATGAGCCTTTATCCGTCGGAAAAATCCCTACTTTCCAGAAGGGGCTGATGGAGGAGCAGGTTGCTGTGGAAAAGCTGACGGTAGATGCCTGGATCGAGGGAAGCTACCATAAGCTCTGGCAGGCTCTTACCCTTTCAAAAACCGTTCCCAGCGCTAATGTGGCGAAGAAGCTGCTGGATGAATACATCGAGGCAAACAAAGGATACTGGCCTGACTTAAAATAAACGGAGGTACTGAAAATGGTAAACATTGAAAAAATGGCTGAAACTGCCATGTACATCGTGACCTATGCAGGCACAGCTAAATCCTGCTATATGAATGGACTTTCCGAAGCTAAAAAGGGGAATTTTGAAAAAGCCCGCGAACTGCTGAAGGAAGGAGACAGCAATATGGCACAGGCACACCAATCCCATATTGGAGTTCTGGAAGAAGAGGTGACATCTCTTACTCCCCAGATTTCTCTTCTGATGTGCCACGCCGAGGATCAGATCATGGGAGCTGAAACTTTAAAAACCGTTATTATTGAACTCATTGAATTATATCAGAAAAAGGAGAATTAATTATGGAAATTCAACCACAAGACTATAATATCTGGGCCGGATCACAAACGAGAAACGGCTTTGCCGCTGATGAAATTATATCCAGTCTTCAGAAAGCCATACGCAGAGCCATGGAAGAACAAGCTTGCCAGTATGCTTATGAACTGTATGTATCTGGCCCTGTTTTCCTTGAAAAGCTCTGGCGCAGGCTTCTTACAATCTCTGTTGAGGATATTGGCTTTGGAAATCTGAACGCTGCTGTCTATGTAAACACCATGAATGAAATGCGCAAAAATTTCCCTTATGATGACGGCGATCAGCCTATGTACTTCATCCATGCGATCCGCATCCTGTGTTCCAGCAATAAGGATCGTTCCAGCGACTTCTTAAAGAACATTATTATTAAAGAAGCTGCTATGGGCAAAAAGCCTGAAATTATGGATCTGGCTCTTGATAAACATACGGTAAGAGGCAAAGCCATGGGACGTGGTTCCAAACATTTCTTTGAAGAAGCCTGCAAGGTATTCCCACAAATCCCTGTAGACAATGACTATAGAGAACGCTACGGCAAAATTTTGGAGGAATATGATCCATCCAAAAATGTTCCCGGCGCTTTCAAATATAATCCCGGTCAGGCATAAATCAGCCTGAGTGGCAGAAAGCACCTACATAAAACCCGGCAGTCCCGGCTATTGAGGCGAGCTGCCGGGCTTTTGTATGGGAATTTTATTTTACAAACGCTTTTCCAGCTCCTCCAACCTAAGCACAGCCCCCAAAAGCGCTGTTTCAATCATAGAGCGGAAGGAATTCTGACGTTCCTCTGCAGATATCTTCTTTCTGGTAAGAGCATGATCGCTGACTGTAAGCAGTGCAGCCGCCTTTTTTCCGCTTACCTCTGCCACATGAAATAAAGCAAAACTCTCCATCTCTTCCGCCACACAGCCCCACTGATCCCTGATTTTAAAATTGGCTTCTTTATCCTTTTTGTAAAAGCTGTCTGCAGTATGTACCTTTACCTGCTTTAAAGGCTGTCCCAATGTTTCTGCTGCCCGGAATAAAAGGCCGTTTAAATCTTCGGAAGGAAAGGCTGTATCTCCTTCAAAACCACTGTATGCTCTGGCAAACGATGATTCGCTCCATGAGGAGCGGATCAAAAGCAGATCCCTCATGGCAACCTCTTCTGAAAAAGCCCCGCAGGATCCTACCCGTATAATCGAATCTACATTGTATTTACAAAAAAGCTCATGGGCATAGATACCAGTAGAGGGGCAGCCCATGCCGCCCCCCATAACAGATATCCTATGGCCCTTATACCAGCCTGTATAACCAAGCATATTCCTCACCTGATTAAACAATATACTGTTCTCCAGATATTCCTCTGCAATCAGCTTAGCCCTAAGCGGATCACCCGGCATTAAAACCACAGGTGCGATCTGCTCTGGTCCGGCTTCATTATGAATCGTTGCCATAGATATCCCTCCTGCTATTTTTTCAAAAGGGCCTTAGCCTGCTTCAGAGCGCCTTCTCCGTCAGCCATTGCGTAAGTACGCATATCCACCGCCTCTGTAGGCACTTCTACTGCTTCTGCAATTTCGTCTACAGCATGCATCAGCTGAGGGCCTACCAGACATACATCCCATTCGCCGGCTTCATCCTCTGCCGCCGCACTGCTGACTGCCTTGATCATCAGTTCTTCTCCCTGAGAAGCGGCATAATCCTTCATTTTTTTTACTAAAATCGAGCTTGACATTCCTGCATTGCATACAACTAAAACCTTCATTTTCTTTTTCCTCCTGCTAAATTTTTATTTTATATTTCATTTCATCCTGAACAGATGCTCTTATTCTTTCCAGTACATCAGAGGCCGTTTTTTCTTTTTGAAGCGTTTCTGCCAGAAACTGTTCTTTCCAGAACCTTCTGAGAAAACCATACAAAGCTTCCTGCTTTCCATAGTTTCCCGGAGCAAAAGCGGCTGTCATCATAACTCGGATATCAGACCGTCTGTCTCTGGCTATCACGAGACTGATTCCATCCTTAAGATCTTTTTTTTCGCGGGGATATAAAAAGCAAAAGCCATTTGCCACAGGACTTTTACTCCATGCTTCTTTTTCCGAAAATTCTCTTAAATGCTCCTTCCATGCTCGGACACACCCCGTATTTTCCAGATTTCTGCATCCAGCGTCTGCCATTTCCTCCCAGGAAGGATTACCATCCAAAAACACCACTCGATCATGGTTAAAAAAATTTTCCAGAACAAACTCTGTCTGTTTCTTCAGTGAAAGATCCTCTATAAACCTCCAAAGCCTGTTACCCTCCTCCACCGAAAATGGAATTGTAAGAGTAATCTGAGGAATTGGCGACTGTATATTAAGCGGTGTTACAGCCATTAAAATATCCGGTTCATTTTTCTCTATGGAAGACTCCAGAAGATATCCTGGACAGACTCCACAGATGCGAACATTCTCTGAAAAATTATTCCTGATCCAACGTGATACACAATAATAAAAGCTGCTGTCAGATCCTGTTACCATCTGAATGCTTACCCTGAGATGTTCACTGGGACATCCGGCTTCTATATAACCAGATAAACGCCTTAATTCTGCCGGTGTAACATCCACTCCATATTTTTCTCTGATCAAAACGCCCATAAGGAGCATTGCTCCAAAAGCCTCTCTCTGTGTATCCTGCTCTGCCTTTGAAGTAAACTCAAACAGTTGGGCCCCCAGATGAATCCTGAGAATCAAACCTTTCAGATCTCTCACAAATGACTGATACAGATCTGCAGATTCTTCCCGTTCTGAAAGCTTAATCTGATTCTGCTTCCACAGTCTCTCCTGAAAGCAGGCTGCCAGTTCTTCTGCCTCCTGCTCCTCCATCCCTCCCTCTGCTGGAAAACCTATCGCTTTCAAATAATCATAGAGAAAGACAAAGTCACATGAATCCAATTCCAGAAACAGACTCCTGTCCATATACTGCAAAAAACCGGAAAGTTCATCTTCTGGAAGACTTCTGTCTTCCTTTTCCAAAAAATGTGCTTCTTCCCGCCTCATATTTACATAAAATATAAGCCAGGACGAAATATACAGTACAGAATCCGGAATTATCAGCTCCTTCTCCCGACAGTATTGAACTGTATACCCATAAAATGTATATATCTCACCTAAATTGACAATCCCCTGCATCCAGTGCATGAGAAGAGGATCCATCATCTGACTGCTGCTCATAATACAGCTGGCAATCAGGCGAAAGATCAGTCTCAAAATATCATACTCCTCCGCCTGAATATACAGACAATGGCTCTTCATCACAAACTGGTTAAACCCGCAGGTTTCACTCAAAGCATTTTTAAGATGTATAAAATCCTTGTATAACGTCTGCTCCGAAACGCAGAAACGGTCTGCAATCTGATCCAGCCTGATTCCAGGACGTCCCAGAACCCTGCCCATAATTGCAAGACGCCGTTCCTGGGGCGTGTGTATCTCCCATTTTATATCGGGATCTGTCTGATTTTCCAAAAAGCTCATCATCTGGTTCCGGTATTCCTCTGGTATATAATACCCTTCCTTCTGCGAAGCACAGATGCGTATTCCATACTCCCTGATCCAGCGATTTATATCTGAAATGTCATTGCGTATGGTTTTACCGCTGACACGCAGAAGCTCTGATAGCTGATGCCCGGCCACTCCCGCCGGATGTCCTAAAATATAACGGACAATCGTTTTCTGACGCATTGACAGCAAATGAATCCCTCCCTTTGCTGTCAATTATATCATAACTTTTCAGGACATACTACCGAATCTAAAGCTGTCTGAATGGTTTATCCAATCAGTTCTTTTCCGTTTCCTTTTTCAGCTCATCTGCTTCCATCATTTTAAAGAATGGGTAGTAGATAACGGTCATAACCACTACATTCAATACGGACATAACCGCTGCCTTCCAGTCCAGAGTAAGCAAAAATGCCTGGAAGCCCGGAGGCAGAAATCCAGGAGCCTCCCAGAGAGGCAGACCCACAAGACCTGAGGACATTGCCAGATAATTCACTGCCGCAATCAATACAGGACCGAATACAAATGGAATCATTAAGAATGGATTCATAATAATCGGCGTTCCAAAAATAATCGGTTCGTTGATGCCGAACAGAGATGGAATAATACCCACTCGTCCAATCGTTTTTAAGGACTTTGCCTTAGAGAACATCATAAGAAGCACCAGCCCTAAGGTAATTCCTGAACCGCTTACCTGTAAAAATCCGTAGTAAAAACCGAAGGTAAACACATGGGTCGGATCCTGCCCTGCAGCCACTGCAGCAGCATTGGCTGTAGCATTGGCAATTGCAAAAGGCGCCCATACGCTGGACGTGATCGCAGGACCATGAAGTCCGAACATCCATAAAAGCTGTGTAAGGAACACAACCAGCATCACCATTGGAAGGCTGTCCATGGATGCAATGGCAGGAGCCAGCACTTTCATGATCACCTGCGGGAATACCATTCCTGCTATATTCTGGCACAGCGTTGCCACACCTGTAGCGACAAGAACCTCAATAATCAGAGGAATCAGAATAGAAAAGCTGTCTGCTACCATAGGAGGCACGCCGTCCGGCATTTTGATCGTCAGGTGATTCTTATCGCAAAACCGGGTAATCTCTACAGCAAAAATCGCAGAAATAATAGCGGTAAATAAACCTTCCGCCGCCAGATATGTCACCATCCAGGTTCCATCCTCTGTAACAGTAACAGATAACAGCAGGTGCACCAGGATTGCAGAAGCGCCAATCAGTGAATTTTTCAGCTTATAGCGCTTTGCAAGGGAATTGGCAATGTAGAGCGCCGCATACAGAGACATTATGTTCGTTGTAAAATATGTGGGAAATGTAAGAATGTTGTTGTGGGCATTTACCCATTCCATCAGTCCTCCCCCTACCAGGTTGCCAATACCTGTAGGCACCAGGCAGAAGGAGCCGATGATAATGATTGGCACAATACCTACAATTCCGTCTTTCACGGCCTGAAGATGTTTTTGTTTCTCCAGAATACGTGCAATAGGCATCAGCCATTTTTCCAGCCACTTTTGAAGTCCATTCATAATGGAATCCCTCCTCAGATGTGTATTTTATCTAAGAACGATTATAAAATAGGGGGAAGCTTATCACAAATAATTAAATTCCTAACAGAAAAGGTAAATTTATAAATATCAGGTCTGACTGTTCCAGGAAAGATGATGCAGCTGACCAGCCAGTTCCATTTTTTCAAATCCGTTCTGGCGCAGAGCCTCATAAAGCACAACAGCCGCAGAATTGGAAAGGTTCAGAGAACGGATATCGCCCCACATGGGAATACGGATGCAGCGGTCCTCATTTTCCACCAGAATCTCCTCAGGGATTCCGGCGCTTTCTTTGCCGAACATCAGATAGCAGTCCGGGCTGTAGCTTACATCAGAGTAAACTCTGTGGGCCTTAGTTGTTGCAAAATACATATTGCCTGCGGCCTGTGGATTTTTTTCCAGAAAATCCCGGTAATCGCTGTATACGCTTACATCCAGCTTATCCCAGTAATCCAGTCCGGCCCGTTTTAAGGCCTTTTCATTGAGCTTAAAGCCCAAAGGCTCAATCAGATGGAGCCTTGTATTGGTTGCAACGCAGGTGCGGCCGATGTTGCCTGTATTAGAAGGCATTTCCGGTTCTAAAAGTACAATATTCATCATAGCTGTCACGCCTTTCCGTCATGGTTCTTTACAAAGCGCTCAATTCGGCTTAAAGCCTCCTTTAAGCTCTTAAGGGAATATGCATAGGAAATACGCACAAACCCTTCTCCGCACGCTCCGAAGGCCGTTCCCGGAACAACAGCCACCTTTTCCTCTTTTAACAGCGCTGTGGCAAATTCCTCAGAGGTCATGCCGAATCGGCTGATATTGGGGAAGGTGTAAAAGGCGCCTAACGGCTCAAAGCAGTCGATCCCCATTTCCTTAAATGCATTTAAGAGGTACCGGCGGCGCTGGTTATAGGACTCCCGCATCATTTCCACATCCTTATCTCCATCCCGCAGGGCTGATACTGCCGCATACTGGCTGGTTGTAGGAGCGCACATAATCGCATACTGGTGGATCTTTAACATCTGCTTTAAAATCAGCTCCGGGGCAGCCGCGTATCCCAGACGCCAGCCCGTCATTGCATAGGACTTTGAGAAGCCGTTAATCAGAACTGTTCTCTCCTTCATTCCCGGGAAGGAGGCAATAGTAACGTGATTATCTGTATATGTAAGCTCGGAATAGATTTCGTCTGAGATTACAAAAATATCCTTTTCTACCACAATCTTAGCAATCTCTTCCAGCTCATGGCGCTCCATAATAGCTCCGGTGGGATTATTTGGAAATGGAAGAACCAGAATTTTTGTTTTATCGGTAATCTTTTCCAGAAGTTTCTCAGGGGTCAGTTTAAAATGATCCTTTTCCTCCAGCTCAATCACCACCGGCACACCGTCTGCCAGCACGGCACAGGGCACATAGGAAACATAGCTGGGCTGGGGAATCAGGACTTCATCCCCAGGATTTAACATGGCACGCATAGCTGCATCAATGGCCTCGCTGCCGCCTACCGTAACCATGATCTCTTTGTCTGAATCATAGCTTACATCAAAACGGCGGCTTAAATAACGGCTGATCTCGTCCTTCAAGGACTTAAGGCCTGCATTAGAGGTATAAAAAGTACGTCCTTTCTCCAGAGAATAGATGCCCTCCTCCCTGATATGCCAGGGTGTGTCAAAATCAGGTTCGCCTACGCCCAGAGAAATGGCTCCCTCCATTTCATTTACGATGTCAAAAAATTTTCGGATTCCGGAAGGAGGGATACTTACAATCTTATCTGATAAGGGATTTCTCATGGGGTAATCAGCATCCTTTCATCCTGGATCGGCTCGCTGATAATGGTGCCGTGATCCTTATATTTTTTCAGCACAAAATGTGTAGCTGTGCTTAAAACAGCCTCCATGGGAGCCAGCTTGTCGGAAACGAACTGTGCTACCTGGCGCATGGTCTTTCCTTCGATAAATACAGTAAAATCAAAGGAACCGCTCATCAGATACACAGCGTTTACCTCGCTGTACTGGTAAATGCGCTCTGCAATCTTGTCAAAGCCCATGCCCCGCTGAGGCGTTACCTTTACCTCAATCAGCGCAACTACCTTTTCCTCACTGGTATTGTCCCAGTTGATCAGGGTATGATAACCACAGATAATGTGCTCTTTTTCCATATCTGCAATCTCATTTGCCACTGCAATCTCACTTTCGCCCAGTAAAACCGCCAGATCCTTTATATCGATCCTGCTGTTTTTTTCAATCACCGCAAGAATTTTTTCTCTCATAACCATCCTCCATTCTGCTAAAAAAATCCCCTGAGGGCATATATTACAGTCCCAGCTTTAAAAGTTCATCCGGCTGGGGCCGCTCCAGATATCCGGCTGCTTCCTCGCCGTGACGGAGCTTTCTTGCAATGCCTTTTTCCGCCCATCCGATCACTGCTGCCGGAATCCCCGCCTGCTTTAATTCCCGCACCAGACGGCTGCCGCTGTCTGCTGCAAGGAGCACACAGTTTTCACTGTAAAGCCGGTATGGATTTAATTCAAACAGCTCACAGACTTCGATTGTCGCCTGATGGATAGGGAAAAGGCGCAGATCCGCATCCAGTCCTGTACAGTAGATGCCTGAAAAATTCCAGAGTGCTGCCAGTACGCCGCCTTCCTCTGCAAACTCCCAGGCTGTAACCGAGCTGTTTTTTTCCGCTGTCACCTGATCCAGCCAGCTTTTTACCGAATATTCCTCTTCTTTTAGTTCTCTTAAAAATGAGGGAGCAAATCGCCTGGAAAGTATTTCCTTTTTTGCTTCCAGGATGCGTCTGGCTCCTGCCAGACCGGCAGAACCTGCAAAAACCAGCTCCTGTCCCGGATTTATATAGCCGTCCCGCTTTTCAAAGCCGCCCGGTCCCTGTCCTGCTGTTCTCATTAAGACACCTCCCCTGATGGGGCCGGAGCTCCCGGGCCGCCTCCCGGAGCTGCTTCACTGCCTCCGGCCTCCGGCGATGCTCCGGGGCCTCCACCGGAAACTGCCCCGCTGCTTCCTCCGGCACTCTCCGGTGCTCCCGGGCCGCCTCCTGAGACAGTTCCGCTTCCTCCCGGCATTCCGGGGCCGCCTGCCGCATTTTCTGCACCGGGTGATTCAGTAGAAGTATTTTCCCCGCCTCTGGCGTTCTGTCCTCCTGCAGGATCGGTCTGCACAGGCGCATTGACCGGCGCTTCCGGACCCACACGGTAGATTGCCTTTGAAGCATTATAGGTATCTTTATTTAACAGCGTGCGCTCCGTCTCCACACCGTCTACCGTAACCACCTTCCACAGCCGGGATCGCAGTCCGGTATGGGAAGACTGTACCCGTACCTTCGCTCCGGGAGCCAGGGTATTGTCAACGATCAGCTGAGGTTCACCGGGACTGGTAGTACCTATGGTTTCTGAGATATACTCCACCTTGCGTCCCTCCGGCCGCGTTTCCTTTCCATAGAGGGTAAAGGTCAGCTTTTTCCCGGAAGTATATGCCTCTACATAGATGGGAGTACTGTAATTATTTTTAATTTTAATATCCTTATAGGTTCCCGCGATGGCTGCATCCATGGAAGGCTCCACATAGGTAACGATCATGGAATGGTTCTGCCTCTGGACAATTTCCACCTCTGCTTCCAGAGACGCACCGTACAGCGTGGTCGCAATCTGGCAGACGCCTCCGCCGATGCTGTCTACTACCTTTCCGTTTTCATAGGCTGCTGCTGTCTTATAACCATTGGCTGTTGTAAAGGGCTGAAGGCACTCATAGCCGGAGAGTACCTCTCCGGGCATCAGAACCCTACCGTTTATCTTCGCCGCTCCCACAGAAAGATTGGTGGAACGGGCAGCTCCGCTGCTTGAAAAGTCTGTGGTACAGGTTCCCAGCACATCCTGGATGGACGCCAGCTCCTCCGATGTAATCTCCGGCTCCTGCTCTGTGATCACCGCGTCCGCCCGGACCGTACCCTCCTGCTGTCCGGCCAGAGCCTCATTCAGTGCCTGAACCGTAGCTTCCGTATCAACCGCGCGGCCGGAAACTGCCTCTGTAATCACAAAAGCGCCGTTTTCCCGGCGTATGGAGGCGTTCTGAGGCTGCGTCAGGATATCCTGGCTGTGGGTATCCACAAAGGCTGTTACCTTCTCAGGATCTACTGCTGTTTCAACCGCAAGCTCCACCGGAGCCTGGGCCAGATCTTTCTTTATCATATACTGACGGATCAGGCTGCCTCCTGCATATTCTTTCAGTGTTTCCTCAATCTGGCTCTCATTGCTCCAGTAAAGCCCCAGCTCTCTTGCTGTTGTTTCCTGATTTTGTCCATCCAGAGTAAGGATGACCTGGCGGTTTCCCAGCTCCTCCTCATAAGTCTCTATTACATCACGGGCCTCCCCACAGGTTTTTCCTGCCAGATCCTGCCCCTGTACACGAATCCCGTCGGGAAGTACAGGAGCCGCCATGGCTGTACCAGGGAAGGCCCATACTGCCCCGGCTGCCACCATGGCAGTCAGGGCTGTTTTCCACATTTTATTTTTCATTCTCACATATCCTTTTCATTCCGGAATCCGGTTTCTCCCGGCATTTTGGCCCGTCTCACAAATGTTTTAGTACATCAGTGCGCTTAAAGCCATAGGTACGATCATAGCCAGTACCAGAATCACAACAATAATAGTTGAAATGATCTTCTTTGTCTTATGGTCTCTCATGTTCAGCATTTTTTCACCTCTTTTAATTCTGCGATCCCTTCCTCTTACCGGAACCGCCCGCAAAACCGTTATGTCGGGAAGACAGAGAATGCTCTGTAAGTCTTCCCCGCTGCAGAATGATCTGGTCGATCAGCCTGGACGCCTCGCTTCTGCTTAAGGCATCCATCTGCAGAGTTATGTCTATTCTATGACATTTTATCAAATCCTGCAAGTATTCTTTTTGCCTTTTTGTGGCAGGCTGCTCCCGTTTTGCCTTGTGAATCAGCGGATGGGGAACGAAAAGCTCCTCCCGTTTCTCCCCATAAAGGGCTTTAAGCTTTTCATAAAGCAGGTGGGCTGATTCTGCATCCGCCTCTGCCCGATGAGCAGCAGACTGGGGAATCTGAAACCAGGTACAGGAAGCGGATAAATTCTTTTTCTCATCCGGCGGCATCAGATGGCGGCACAGCGTCAGGGTGTCGACCGCCTCAAACTCACATTCCTGCCGGCTGTTTACTGCTGCCTGCTTTAAAAAACGATAATCAAAGAGAATATTGTGGCCCAAAAGAGGAAGTCTCCCGCAGAAGGCCAGAAGCTCTCTAATCACCTCCTCCATAAGAGGCGCTGTCCGTACCATCTCATCCGTAATTCCCGTAAGCTGTGTGATTTTCTCTGGAATAGGCCTTCCCGGGTTGATCAGCGTCACAAACCGCTCCCGTACCGTTCCGTCGATTACCTTTAAAGCCGCTGCCTCTGTAATTTTTTCTGTCTTTGATTCCAGGCCGGTTGTCTCCAGATCAAGGGCAATATAAGAAGTCATTATCACGCCTTACCTCCATCAAAAACCACCGGCTCTTCGCAGGACGGGCAGTATTCCTTTAAAAAGCATTCTCCGCATTTTGGCTTTCTGGCCGTACAGACAGTTCTTCCTAGTGTAATAATATGGATATTCCACAGAATCCAGTGGTTCTTTGGCAGCACCTTCATCAGGTCATACTCCACCTTTTCCGGCTCCTCCTCCAAGGTCAGGCCCAGCTTTCGGGAAATCCGCTTTACATGGGTATCCACCACAATGCTTGGCACATGGTAAACATTTCCCCTGATCACATTGGCTGTTTTTCTCCCCACGCCCGCAAGGGAGGTCAGATCCTCTAAGGATTCCGGCACCTCCCCAGAAAACCGCTCAAGCAGATCTCTGGCGCAGAGAATGATATTCTTTGCCTTATTATGGTAAAACCCGATGGAATGGATATCCTGCTCCATCTCCTTTACATCCGCCGCGGCAAAAGCTTCCAGAGAAGGGTATTTCTGAAACAGGCCGGCTGTTACGATATTTACCCTGGCATCCGTGCACTGGGCGCTTAAAATCACGGCAATCAGCAGCTGCCACGGGGTTTCATGGTTCAGATAACAGATCAGCTCCGTGCCGTATTCCCGGTCTAAGGCTTCCAGTATATGAGCGACCCGCTGGCTGCGGGCCGTTTTTGTCTCCCTTTTTATCTTTGGCATATAAAACGCTCCTCATTCCTTATATTTCAGTCCATTTCAGTATACGGCATATGATACCTGTTTTTCAAGAAACATTTTCCATAACAAAAATACGCCCTGAACGAGATAAGCCTCTCTCAGGACGTACTCCCAATTTCTTTAAACCGTCTGGGAAAGCAGATATTCTCCCACATGGTACATCAGCCTGAGCGCCTCCGGCAGAAGGCATTCCGGAAAATATCTTCCATAATTATTAACCTCAAAGCTGAAATATCCCTCATATCCGATTTCCCTCAGGGTCTGTACCGCCTCTTTCCAGTCAACCGTTCCCATAAGAGGCAGAACGTGCATCAGATCCGGGTCTGTGGCGCTGTGGGTATCCGATACATGGGTCGCGTACAGATAGCTACCGATCAGCCTTAATGCATCTCTCTGATTCTGCTGCATGATATCCCCATGTTCAAAATCCCAGCAGATTCCAAACCGGCTGTCGCCCACGCGCTTTGCCAGATTTACCAGTTCCTCCGGATAAGCACCGAATTTCCGCTTGGGGGCAATAGTAATGTCGCACATATTTTCAACTGCAAACGCCATGTCAAACCGAGCTGTTTTCTCCAAAAGTTCCCGGAAATACTCTGCATTCTTCTCCTCTGATACCGCTATTGGACGGGGGGAATCGTACATGGTATCCGGATGGGTCACACAGAGTCTGGAACCCAGGATATAGCAGCATTCAATGGAGCGCAGGGTCAGCTCCTCATGGTGCTTTCGTTCTTCCGGCGTAAGAGCCGGAGAAAGGAAATTATAGGTATAAGCATGGCTCTGGCCAAACTGCATCCCAAGACGCTCTTTTTCCTCTGCCACCTGATCAATCCATTTTTCCCATTCGTCGGTAAGGAACGGAGAACCGGGAAGAGCCCAGTCGTAAAAGCTGATATCCAGTGTGTCAAAGCCCGCCTCCTTTGCATAGCGCATCATTCGGTCCATATGGAAAAATGGCCCCTCTGGCCGGTCAAATACAATATTGCTGGAGGTTGATAATTTCATGAAAATACCCTTTCTAGGAACAAGTCAATATAGGTGTCAAAATCAAAGCGGTACGCTGCCCGTACATCGGAGTTCCATTGATCCGTATATCCTTTTACCCCAAAAAGCGTCTGGCCGCACATCAGGCCGTCCTGGTCTGATACAGCAGCCTTTCCATGGATATACTCTGCAATCCTGGGCCGCACGGCCGCTGCTACTGCCATGGCATCAACTAAAAGGCTGTAGGGTTCAAGGCCTCTTTTCAGGTTAAAGGCCACAGCCCGTTCAAGAAACTGAAAGACCCATCCGTTTTTATTCCCCTCTGCCATCAGGCGCTCTGCCATGGAATTTTCCAGTCTCATTGTTACATCCAGTCCCAGCGCTGTAACAGGGATTCCGGATTCAATCACATATTTTGCCGCCTCCGGGTCTGTGCGCACATTCCAGCTGGGCCTGGGATTCCAGCTGCTCTTATCAGGCGCTACGCCGTAAGAGCCGTTTATGGTATAGATTCCTGCAATCTGCTCCCTGCTCTCAGGGTATTTCATCAAAAGCTCTGCCAGATTCGTCATGGGAGCAATGGATATCATATAAATCTCTCCCGGATACTCCTCCAGTTTCCTGTGGATCAGCTCCACGGCAGGCAGCCTTGACAAACAGGAAGAGGCGGGGACAAGCCCCGTTTCCGAAAGTCCGTCACAGCCGCAGTATTTTCCGTCAAATTCCAGCCTGCGTTTTAATGGCTGGCTGGCTCCGGCAGCCACTGATACATCGGGCCTGCCGCACAGCTCCAGTATGTTTAAAGCATTTTGTGCGCTCTGAGCCACCTCACAGACACCGGAAACAGCAGTCACCGCTTCCAGCGAAAGCTCTGCAGATGCTGCCGCAAGCATCAGCGCCAGCGCATCATCCGCACTGGGATCGCAGTCAATGATTACTCGTTTCACTTACAGCTTCCTTTCCTGTCCTCTTACTCATTTCTCTTACTCAATAGGGTTGGCTCTGTAATAATCCTCAAGCGCCTTCGCACAGCCGTCCTTGATGGCGTTGAAGGTTTCCTCTTTCGTTGCTGTTCCATCACCGAAGGAAAGCATTGCATCCTTAATCACCGTATCAATGGTGCTGTTATTGGGAATAAAGGCCGGAATCACAGAGGTTCCAGACTGCATCAGCACATCATATGGAACCTGAAGCCTGGGCTCTGCCTCTACTGCTGTCTGATAGGAGTCCAGCTCCTGAGACTTTACATTGACAGGCGTATAACCGGTTCCCTCAAGCCACATTGCCTGAGCCTCAGGGGATGCCATATACTGTACAAATTCCCATGCAGCCGCCTTCTTTGCCTCATCATCACGATTCAGCATAAACAGGCCGGAGCCGCTGGGATATGCGCCGCCGATATCGTCTGCAGATACGGCAGGAATTGCCGCAACTCCCCAGTTAAAGCTGTCTCCCACCAGCTCGCTGATGGTCGGAATACGGGAGCTGGTCATAATAACCATTGCATGCATTCCCGCTGCAAATTCCTCATTGATGGAATCCTTGGATGGCTTGTAGGCACCGCTGTTTACAACCTTTTCCCACTCCGTTAAAAACTTATCCAGCGTACCGTTGGATACGCAGGAAAACTCTGTCATATAGCCTTCGTGTCCATTTTTGTTATTTCCAAATTCACTACCGGATGCCCCCTGGGTCTCAATCCAGTTTTCCAGCTCATACTGGTTTACACGTACATTTAAGCCATACTCTGCGTCCGTTTTTTCTGCCAGAACCGGAAGGGCCTCTGCCATCTCTGCGATCGTTGTGGGCACAGCCACACCGGCCTGATCCAGATAATCCTGATTGTAATATAAAAGCAGGGCAGATGCAGTCCACGGCATTCCGATCATCCTGCCTCCGATGGAGTATTCCTCAACTGCTCCCGGCATCAGATCCTCTTTTTTCATTGTTCCATCTGCTGTAATCATATCCTCTGTCCATACGGTACGCTTGTAATCCCGAATAAGGTTTACGCTCTCGCTGTAAAGCTGGATTACATCCGGCATATTTTCGATATCGTCCGCAGGCATGGCGGCCATGAGGGCATCTGTGCCGGGCCAGTTCTGGAATACAGGCGTTACATGGATATTTTTTTCTTTTCCGATGGTTTCATTGAACTGATCCACCTGCTTCTGGGTAATCTCTCCGAACACGCTGTCCATAGAGTGCCAGAATGTGATCTCTGTCATACCGGAACCTGCTTCCTTTTCCTGTGAAGCAGCCCCGCCATCCCCGCCGGAAGCACCCTGGCAGGCAGTAAGCCCCATTGTAATCATTGCTGCTGCCGCAATCGTCATAAATACTTTCATTCTCATTGTTTCATTCCCTTTCTTTCAATTATTCTTTTACCGCACCGGACATCATGCCCGCCACGATCTGTTTCTGAAATACGATAAAGAGCAGCACAGTCGGAACCAAAGCCACTACAACTCCGGCCATCACCGGCCCAAATACGGCAGATTCTCTGTCCTTTAGCATGGTGATTCCCACCTGTATGGTTCTCAGCTCATTTTTGTTTGTTACAAGCATCGGCCATACATACTGGTTCCAGACATTTACAAAAGAGGACAGGAATACGGTAGTTACAACCGGGCGGCTGGTAGGCATCAGAATGCTGAAGAAAAACCGCAAATTCCCGCAGCCGTCAATAGCAGCTGCTTCCTTTAAGCTTTTGGAGAATCCCAGAAAATGCTGCCGCAGCATAAAGATATTTGCCGCAGACACAAGATAAACCACACAGATTCCCATATATGTATTCACCAGCCTTAAACGGCTTACTGTGGTGAAATTCGCAACGATCAGTACATCCGGCGGGATCATCATGGTGCTGAGAGTCAAAAAGAACAGCAGCTTCTTCCCCTTAAATTCCATAAAGGAAAAGGCAAAGGCGGACATACAGGCTACCAGTACGCGGCTCACACTGCAAATCACAGCAACCACAAAGGAATTTACCATATATCTTGGAAGGGTAGTCCTTGTAAATGCAGTCACATAATTGTCAAAGGTTACCTTAGGAGGAAGGAAATGGGGCGGAGAAGCCAGCACTGCCTTTTGCTCCATCAGGGAAACCGAAACTGCATAGAGAATGGGAAACAGCATAAAAAAGGCCAGTCCCAGACACAAAACCTGCATGAAAATACCCCATTTATCACGTTTTGCCATCATGAGTAATGTACTCCTTTCTTTTCCCATAAAAATCCTAAAAGCGTAGCCGCCAGAGTCATTATAAATGCAATGATTGCTGCCGGATTGGCATTTGTATAGTTGCCGGCTGCGCCGATCTGTTTAAAAATATAGTACATAATTGTGATCGTTGCGTTTTTAGGGCCCCCGTCTGTAAGAACGCTTACAAGACTCATCATCATCATACTGTAGGAAATATCTGTGATAATAAGATAAAACATTGTAGGCGTTGTCAGGGGAAGATAAATCTGAAACAGCTGACGCAGCGGACCCGCGCCGTCTATGGATGCGCTTTCAATCATATCCTTCGGCACGCTTCTCACTGCAGCCAACATAAAGATAAACGCATAACCTGTAGACAGCCAGATCTGGATAACTGCAATGGCAATCATGGCGTACTTTGGATCTGTCAGCCAGTTGATCTTAAGCCCTGTTACGCCGTTGATAAAGCCCAGGGACGGAACATAAAGAAGCTGGAAAATCATGGCCGTCACGGATACTGCCATTGCCATAGGCAGGGCGAATGAGGTTTCATAAAGGAAGGATGTCTTTCTGCGCTTATTTGCCAGAAGTGCCAGAAGCATTCCCAGTATTTTTGAAACAGGCACTGTTAAAATAACATAAACCAGTGTATTGATCACTGCTTTCACAAAGGTTTCATCCTTCAATATATACAGATAATTCTCAAATCCTACAAAACGCTTCAGCGTTCCCATGGAATCTACAATAAAAAAGCTCTTGTAGACTGTCTGAAGAAACGGGAGAAACGTAAAAGGGATAAACAGCGCAAATGCCGGCAAAAGCCAGCAGTACGGTTCCAATACCTTTTTTAATGATGTTCGCTTTCCTCTCATTGTCCCTTACCTCTTTCTGATCCTTTGCATTCTAAAGCCCCATGGCACCGCTGCGGTATGTTTAAGGCTTCCAGTGCTTCTATAACGCCGTAGACCCATTTTCCATGGCTGACATAATCAGCTTCTTTTTTTAATGCAGAAACTGCGTTTCCTACGGCGGCTCCCAGTCCTGCTGCCCTAAACATATCGATGTCATTTTTATTATCTCCCAGCACCATGACCTCATCCATGGGGATTCCAAGACTCTGCGCCAGCCGTTTTACCCCCATTCCTTTTGTGCACTCTCCCGGCATGATCTCTATCCCCCGGTCATCATAGCGCAGGATTGACAGTTCCTCCTGCTTCCGATCCCTGTTCAGCTCGCAGATCACCTCATCTACTTTACCCGGAGACGCAGGGTCAATGATCAGGAGCTTTTGTATCCTCCAGTTCTTCCAGTCCTCCTCACAGGCTGGACGCCAAGTTTTGGTCCATGAGCCGTTCCTGCTGCGGCTTCTGGTATAATCATTCTGCCGGTATACCACCTCATCCAATCCGTCTGTGGCAATAATCGCCATATTCAGATGATCGGCACATTCAATAGCGGTTCTTACCTGATCTGTATTCAGATGGTCACTCCAAAGAAGCCCTTTCTTCCCTCCTGCCGCAGCCCCGTTGCAGGCCACCATGGGAAGTGTAATTCCAAGGTGCTCTCCCAGAAGCTCCATCATGTCCAACGGACGGCCGCTTGCCAATGTAAACGGAAGCTCCAGCTTTTGGATCATGCTGCCAAGACGCCTGATTCCGTCTGAAACTCCGGATCCATCCGGCTCTGTTCCATCCTGTCTGCAGCCTGCCGGCAGGAGCGTTCCGTCAATATCGCTTACAATCAGACTGACTTTCATATCCATCTCCCAACTATACAGCGTTTTGTTTGTTCTACTCGTATTATATATAAGTGCCCCTGTTTCTGGCTTTCATTCTTGCGACACTTTTTGTCATTTTTTCGACTTCATGTGTAAATACATTGTAAAAAAAGTGCTGTTTTTTTCTATTTTTATAGAAAACAGCACTTTTCCGTATATAAATATCATTTTTCCGATTTTTTTATTTCCATTTCCTGGTTATGCATCTGTTCGATTTCTCTTCGGAACTGTTTGGGCGTTACTCCGAAATATTTCCGAAATACGCGGATAAAATAGGAAAAATTGTCATATCCTGATTCCATTGCTATCTCGCTGACGGAAAGCCCCGTCGTCTGCAGCAGTGTTTTTGCCCGCTCCATTCTCTTTTTAATCAGGTATCCCCGAATCGTCATTCCTGTTCTGTTTCGGAAAATTCTGGTGGTATAATCGGGATTTAAGTGAGTCAAATCCGCAATCTGCTCCATAGTAATGTCATTTTTAAGATTAGAACGGATATACTCCTTTACTTTTCTCACCACCTCTGCCCCCTGGGCCCCTTCCTTCAGGCGATTCTGTCCTGTAATATATTCCGTGCATTTGGACACCCAGCGGCACATTCCGTCAATGGACAGGATTGCAATCTTATAGAGGCGGTATATCTCCTGGTTATCGTAAAGCTCATGGGCCCGCATTTCCTTTTTTTCCATATATGTAAAAAACAGCTGGAGCATATCCTGCTGGAAAATACGGAAATTCTGCTCGCTTAAATGCCCCTGTCTTGCCAGAGGTACCAGAAATTTTTCAACCTCTTTTACCAGCCGCTGGGGTTCTTTTGTATAAAGAAGCTCTCCCCAGGTCTCCGGAACTGCAATTTCTTTCTTTTCTCCCAGACTCTGCCTGTTTACACAGGTTATGCGGTTCTGCTGAAGCACATCATCCTTGCTGTAGGTAAGAAGGCTGCTGTAGGTATCGGCCAGCTGTTCACAGAACACCGGCTCACCAATATAGCACAAAAGCTCTGCCTGATACTCACTGCGGCAGCGGTCTGCCAGAATCCGGCATCGTTCCTGAGCCGTATCAAACTCCGCCTCCTCCAGAAGGATCACTACACGGGTATAAATCACAATCACCTTGCTGCTGTCTCCATCTGTTTTTACAAATGCCCGGGCAAGATTCTGAATCGCTGCCTGGCACAAATCATCCCCCCAAGCCATTTTCATCTCATCTTCATTTGCCAGTGTGATCAGCACCATCCGGTAGCGGCTGTCTTTATCCAGCTTTGCATCTACCTGGACAGCGGCGGCCTCGATTTCCTCCGGCCCGCCGGGAATCCGGTTTAAACAGAGTTTTTTCCAGAACATCTCCTGAATCATGCGCTGATTATTTTTCCAGTAACGCCCGTACTGCTTTTCCTCGTTTTCCTCCTTCTGTCTGAAGCGCCGCTCTTTAAATCGCTCCACTGCCTGGAAAAATTCTTCCTCTGAAACGGGTTTTTTTAAATAATCGACTGCTTCAACATATAAAAGCCTGCGAAAAATTTCCTCTGAAAAGCGATTTCCAGTCAGGATAATCCCTACATTCGGAACAGTGGAGCTCAGTTCTGTCAGAAGCGCCTCTCCTCCATCCTCAGCAATTTCCGTACAGCAGACGATAAGGTCTGGTTTCTGATTTTTTGCCGTTTCCCTGGCTGTCCTTTCGCTGTAAGCCGTTGCCGCACTCTCCACGCCGCAGGCCTCCCAGTGAATCCTTCTTTTCAGTTCCCTTATATCCTCTATCTCCGAATCGATCAGCAATATCTTCATCCGGTTTCTCCGTTTCCTGTTTCTGTCTTAACCTGTTTTACACGCTTTTTCTATTTTACTTACTATCCAACCTCTTGTAAATGCAAATTCACAGGATACTGCACGAAATTCTGAAAAACTAAAAAAGCACCGCCCATCTGAGGTAATCCCAAACAGGCAGCGCCTTTTTCGTAATCTTTAAAATATGTATTTTGCGTACCGGACGCCCTCTATGGCCTCCATCTGCTTAAGCACCATGTCCCGGCTTTCTTCCTTTTTATTTCTCAGGGTAATCATTGCCTTACGGAATTCCTTCCCCGGCTTTCCCATCTGAACCTCCTCAATCTCCAGACCATATCCTGCAATCCTCTGTGCAATATCAGAAATCGTTACCGTACCGTCAAACTCTACATAGACGCCGCAGTATACATCCTCCAGCAGAAATTTATATTCCAGCTTCTTAAACCGCGCCATAATCAGGTATACCGCCAGCGTAGCCAGGATTCCTGCGCTGTAAAAGCCAATGCCGATCGCAAGACCGATACAGGCTGAGGTCCAGAGTCCTGCTGCTGTAGTAAGACCGCGGACTCTGGTCTGGCTGGAGGTAATGATACTTCCTGCTCCCAGAAAACCAATACCGCTGATTACCTGAGCTCCCAGCCTGGCCGGATCTCCGGTTTGAAACGTCTCCTGCATATAGTGGCCCGTAGCCATCACAATGGCGGCTCCCATACATACCAGCATATAGGTTCTCATACCCGCAGGCTGATGAGCCCGTCCCCGCTCGATCCCGATGACACCTCCGCAGATGACCGCAAGCAGCACACGGAATGTAATGGAAACTCCGTTCAGCCCCTTTAAATACCAGACTGCGTATTCCAGTATATTAATCCAATCAGCTGTTGAGATGGTGCATCACCTTCTTTTCCAGACGTTTCTGCTTCCACTGCTGCAGCCTCTTCATACCGCTTCCCTGTCCGAAATACAGAGTTACCGAGGATAAAACCATCAGAACGACGGTATATACAAAGCTCATGGCCCTGGCGTCAATGGATGCAGACTCATCCGATGCCGCCTTGATCACAATACCCAGAGGCTGATACAGCGGATGATACAGGAATACAGACAGATCGTAATCAGAAAGCATTCCGTTAAAGTTTAAGATTGCCACCGACATCAGTGCCGGCATCATAACCGGCAGGATAACCTTCATCATGGTATAGAAGGTACTTGCCCCCATACATTTGGCAGCTTCTTCCAGATCATCGTCGATGCTGAAAAAGGCAGCCTTTACCATGCGGTAGGAGAAGGGAAGCTTCACTACAATATAACCTGCAAGCATCAACACCAGCGTTCCCACCAATACCTGGTTAAAGAGAATCAGATGGCGTTCCCCATAGGTTGTACTTAAGCCCAGAGCGATCAGGGTAGATGGCAGAAGCCATGGGATCAGCATTCCCCACTCAAAGGCCTTATCCATTTTGTGAGCTGCTTTTCTTACAAACCTTGCACAGATGACCGCAACTGCCACTGCTGTTACCGCAGCAATCAGGGAGTATACAATACTTACCAGATAGGGCTTAAATGCATCCATACTGGTAAAAAGCTTCTGATAATTCTCCAGCGTAAAGGACGATAGACTGATCTCTCCTGTCTTGATGGAAAGGGAATCGCAGAAAGAGTATACCACTACCAGAACCATAGGAATCACATAAATCGCAAACATTCCCCATGCGGTAATGTGAGCCAGTACATTCAGCACCGGATTATGGATTTTCTGCTTCTTTAATTTTGCCTTTGTCTTTGACACAGACACATAATTTCCGCCCTTTTCAATCCGGCTGAACACTGCCAGCAGAAGAATCGTAGCCACGCCCAGAAGGATGGCTAAAAGCGCCGCCACATCCTTGGAGGATGAGGACTTTGAAAAGGTAATGATCATGGGGTTAATGGTCTGGAAATCTTCGCCGCCCACGATCAGAGGCGCCGACATGGCCCCAAGTCCTGTCAAAAAGGTCAGGATGGTAATGGCAAAAAAGTTAGGCTTCAGTACCGGAAATACAATCTTAAAGAAAATATCTTTTCCCGAAGCGCCCATATTCTTTGCTGCCTCTACAATGTAATAGTCAATTCCGTGAAGGGCATTTTTCAAAAACATCATATGGTTTTGTGTACAGGAAAATGTCATTACAAAAACAACTGCCCCGTAGCCCACAAACCAGTTGGGGTTCATATTGGGGAACAGCTCCAGAAGAAGCTTTGTAATCAGGCCGTTGGCTCCGTACACGGATTTATAGCCGGATACCAGCACAACGCCGCCGTAGATCAGGGAGCTCATGTACGCCAGCTTCAGGATCTTTGAACCCTTAATATCCCAGTATTCCGTAAAAAGCACGCTTAAGGTTCCTACAATATTGACTGTGACTACCAGTGTTACAGCCAGCACAAAGCTGTTTCTTAAGCTCTTTAACGCTCTGGCCGACTTAAATACCTTCCCTACTGCATCAAAAGAGAAGCTTCCATCCTGATAAAATATGCCAAAAAGCAGGTTTACATTGGGGAATACCACAAAGGCAATGATTGCCCAGGCAACGACCAGCTTTAAAAGCAGCGTCTGAACGTTCAGAGGCTTTTTTGCTCGGTTTCCTTTCATCATATCCCTCCTGACTTTAGAACTGCATAATATCCGATGGATGGATATAAAGCTTTACCTGATCGCCCTCTGCCATAAAGGGCTGTCCGTCGTTTACATGAACCACACGGATCTCGCAGCCTTCAATATCCACGCGGTATTTTGTGAGAACGCCATTGTAATCGTAATCCTTAATCATGCCGGCAAATTCAGCAGCTCCCTCTGAAGGCGCAAATCCAATGCGTTCCAAGCGGATATATGCCTTCTTTTCCTCATCCAGACTGCAGGATAGCTGGCGGTTCATCCCGGCAATCACAGACCGGGACAGATGATTGATCTCACCAATAAAATCGCAGACAAACTCGGACTCTGAATGATTGTAAATATCAAAGGGTCTTCCTACCTGCTCTACAAAACCATTGTTAAATACAGCGATACGGTCTGAAAGCGTCAGAGCCTCTTCCTGGTCATGGGTTACATAAAGGGTTGTAATTCCCAGGGTTTTCTGCAGACGCTTTAATTCGCTTCTAAGGCCCACTCTCAGTTTCGCATCAAGGTTGGACAATGGCTCGTCCAGACAGAGGATCTTCGGCTCCAGTACAATGGCTCTTGCAAGGGCTACCCTCTGCTGCTGGCCGCCGGAAAGCTCGGATACATTCCGCACCAGCTGCTCGTCCTTGATCTCAATGATCTTTGCCACTTCACGGACTTTTTTATCAATCTCCGCAGCCGGAAGCTTTTTCACCTTCAGACCAAAGGCCAGGTTCTCATATACGGTCATGGTAGGGAACAGGGCATAGCTTTGAAATACCATTCCGATGTTGCGCTTCTCAACGGGCATATGGGTAATATCCTGGCCGTCTACCAGAATTTGGCCGCTGGTGGGCTCCAAAAAGCCCACCAGCGAACGCAGGGTCGTGGTTTTTCCGCAGCCGGAGGGTCCTAAGAAGGTAAAGAACTCTCCGTCCTCAATAGTAAGGTTTAAATCGCGGATTGCGGTAAAATCTCCGTATTTGATTTCAATATCTTTAAATTCGATCATGTTCTTCTCCTGACAGAATCTAACTTACTGGATGAACTCCAGCTCGCACTTTTCTACCCACTGGTCAATGTTTGCCGCGATGAACTCCCAGTCCATATCCTGGGGATGTACTGCGTTTACAAACTCCTTAATATCATCAGAAGCCTGCTCTAACGCTGCGGGCTGGCAGGGTATGGTTCCAAACTGCTTCATCCACTCAGCCTGTACCTCTGCGGAACCGAACCAGTTGGCAAAGTCTACTGCCAGGTCGCGCTTCTCTGATCCCTTGATCATGGCAACCTGCTCGGTTACATAGGGAACCCCCACTTCCGGAACCATAATCTGGAACTTATAATCACGCTCGGTCTGTCCCTGGAGAACACCGCTTCCCCACATCTCACTGATCGGATACTTACCGGAAATAACATTTCCAATATGGTCGTCGCCCTGAGTTTCCATGTGGCCGTTCTGTATCCATTTTTTCGCCGTCTCCCAGCCTTCCTCGGAAATGCCTGCCTCACCGTTTTCATCCTGATAGCGGACTAACAGGGAAGCCAGCATAGTTTTTCCGGTACCGCCGCCGAAATTCAGGATATTGTACTTTCCGGTCCACTCATCAGTCAAAAGATCCAGCACATCCTTTGGAGGATTCTCAATATCCGCGTTAATAATGTTTACTAATGGCTGGATTACGATCGGGTAGTAATAGCCGTCCTGATCGCCCAGTGTCATATCTACATCTGCCTTCCAGGATGGCTCCCACTGATCCAGCACCTCTTCTGCCTTTAACTTCTCATACTCCATGGCGTTTAACCCAAATACCATATCTGCCTGGGGATTGTTCTTCTCGGTGATTATTCGGTTCGCCAGATCGCCGCCCTGGATCTGTACTACTTCGATATTATAGCCTTCTCCCTTGGCCAGCTCCTTTAACCATTCGCCTCTGCCGTTGGAGCCTGAGTTGGTATAGATTACCAGCTGTTCGCTCTTATCTACCTCTCCTGCTGCCTCTGTTTTCCCATCTTCTGCCTTTGCTGCCTCTGTTTTTTCTGTCTCCTTTGCGGCCTCTGTCTTTGTCTCAGAACCAGAACCTCCACAGGCTGTTACGGAAAGCGCCATTGCTGCTACTAAACCAAGTGACATCCATTTCTTTAAGTTTCTCATTTTCTCTTCTCCTTTTTATCTTACTTTTTTCAGCTGCATTATTTACGGTTTGTGATAAAGCCCTTTAAGAGAGCAGGCCAGTCTGTCTGAAGGATCTCAAAGCCCATGTCGATGAGCCGTCCCCAGTTCTCCTCAAAGCCGTCCCGGATTGCATGGTTATCATCCAGACCGCCGGATAAAACAATCTCATCATCCAGTGTGATTACGTTTACCCATGGAGCAATTCCCTGATTGTGAAGCTCTTTCATAAATTCCGGCTGGACAAAGGGACTGTCCAGATCTGTGAAAATAAGCTCTGCCGCAGCCACGTTGATATGGTGTGCTTTTACAAGCTCCCATTCCTCCATGGTCTTCATAATAGGCATATACATAATCCCGTCGCCAATGGTCTCTACCTCTTTTAATAATTCCTCCGTTACACCGGATTTTAAAAGAATCTGATCCTGCATTCCCTTGCTGTTTAAAAGAGTGATGATCTCCTTCCAGTAAAACCAGGACCGGTCGATATTGATCAGGCATCTGCCTCTGAAGCGCTCCAGCACCTCCTCCAGGCGCTCCGCCTTCTGTATTGTCTCATGCCCCAGGCTGTTTAAGGTATACAGAGCATCCACCTCCTCAGAGGACATGGTGCGGATATCCTTTGTGATGCCAAATTCGATTTTTTCTTCTCCATTGTGGAAGGCGTAGAATACGCCGTCCGTTGTCATGGCTGCATCTATTTCAATCATATCAGCTCCGTGGAGCAGGGCATTTTGATAGGAAAGGCTGGTGTTCTGCACCACATTTCCTCCGCAGGTCCCTCTGTGAGCCGCAATCAGTACCCGGTTCTTTTCAATCAGCTTCCGGATCGAATCATTTTTTGTATACATATTTACATCCCTCCTTATTAAATCACCTTCTTTATAGCGCATATTTTGGAACGTGTCAATAGTGAACTATTGTTTTGACAGCATTTTTATCTATTGTTTACAATTTTTTTACTTTTTATTGTGCATTATATCCCTAATTTCCTCTGTGATTTGTTTTTATATTTTTGGAACGTGTCATATTTCGTTTTTCAAGCATATACAAAAACCGGAAAAGCATATCTGCTTCTCCGGTTCTGTCATCATAAAACGGTATAAAACTCTTTATCCAAACAACCTGTCACATTCCAGCTGCGCCTTTTTTAACGCTGTTTCCCAGTCCAAAATACCAGAAGCTGCGCTTCGTATTGCTTTTCCCAGAACATCCTCAAACTGAAACTCATTAAAGCTGTGATTCTTTTCATTGATGTAGTGGCGCCATCCCCTGGCAAAATTCTGTTCCATGTGCTCTAACCATGGATACCGCTCCTGAAGCTCCAGATTCTCTCCCATATCCCTGCTGCATATATATCCGCCCATATAGCAGATCATATCCGCAATGTCTCTGCGGTAAAGCCATTTTAAAAACCGGAGACAGGATTCATAGCGGCTGCTGTAAGCGGAAATCCCCACAGCGCCTCCGCCCAGAAGCGGCTGTCCGCCGGGTACATTGGCATATCCCACCTTTCCTATAATCCTGGAACCGGAATCATAGAGCATAGGAGATGCATAATTGGAAAACACAATATACATAGCTGCATTTCCCTCCATAAAACATCGTGCAGATTCCTGCCACCACTGATAGACTCCGCCATCCGAGCAGGAACAGGTATCCAGATAATTTCTGAATGCCGCCTCCATCTCCCTGTTTATTATATTCACATGGCCTTGACTGTCAAAAATTCCCTTTCCGCTGGCTCTGTATCTGGGGAGAAAATCACAGCCTGCAAGAAACGTGCGCCCATAGGTTACGGCTGTTCCAAATCGTGTAGGGGAATCCGGATTAAACCTGCGGCTGAAAAACCGGGCAATCTCATTGTAGGATTCAAAATCAGAAGGCACTTCCAGTTTCTTTTTACAGGTTTCAAAAAATTCCCTCTTAATCAGTTCATTTTCAAAAAGATCCTTCCGGTAAAAAAGCATCTGGATACAGGCATCCAAAGGAAAAGCATAGAACGTTTCTCCAATTCTGGAATAGTTTTTATCCAGTCCCGGGAGAGTTCGGGCCTTTAGCTGCTGTATCTCGCTTTCCTTCTCATCCAGAGGCCGGTACAGCCTGTCTCCCAGTTCTGCCAGCCAGGCCATATCAATTCGGATCAGATCATAGGAACTTCCCTGGCAGCAGGACTTCGCCATGGTATGAAGTTCATCATAAGCCACAGAGATCAAATTCACTCGGATCCCTGTCTCCTCCTGAAATTTCGGCAAAAGCAGGCGGATTGCCTGACTGGTAGCATTTTGAATCGTAAGAAAATGAAGTATCTCTTCACCGGATGCCGGAATCCGCAGAACCGTTTTATTTCCTGTCGTCTCCCTGAAAACAGAATCAGGGTCATTCAAAAAACCATCATTGTCCAAACGGATACAGGTCTTCTCATGAACAGACCTCTGCTCCTGATTCCCCTTTTGGTACATCTCCCTAATATATTCCGCAGTGCGCCTTCCCAACAGACGGTAATTCAGGAAATAGGGACATACGCCCTCTGCAGGATCCATCGTCTTGCTGTACATGGCATATATATGAGGAAGGCTGTGATTCGGACTATATTCCAGAGCCTTTTTCAGATACTTTACATCCTCTTCTCCTCCGGCAACCACTCCATCAAAAGCATCTTTTTCATTCAATACGGAAAATGCCTCCAAAAGAGACAGCTCATCATCGCTTGAAAACACACGATACTCACAGTTTGAGTCATCCAGCACAGAAACCGCTCCATTTATAAAGGTTTTTCGGTTAGACGATTGACCTGCACCGCAGAGAATGGCAATATTTTTATATCCCTTTTTCACACATTTCTCTGCCATATCATGACCGGCCTTTTCATAATCAAAGGCCGCCATCACTGCGTCCGCCGGCAGATTTTTTGGCTTTCTCTCCACAAAGATCAGATTGTTTCCCTCTGCGTAAAACCCCTTGTTTCTCACCATGGAGCTGATGATTACCAAAGCAGCCGGATTAAGGGAAAGAGCCTTTTTGACCGCAGTTTTCTCATTGTGAGCCAAATGATCGGTACAAATCAGTTCTATATCAAAACCGTAAGAATGGAGTTCCCGTTCCAGCCCCGTATAAAAATCACTGTAGCGGCGTATTCTAATCTCCGGAAGGATCACACATACTTTTTTTGTTACGCCTGCCCGCAGCTGCTGGGCCTGGGAATTGATCTGATATCCCAGTTCTCTGGCAGCCTGCTCCACTAACTGGATCTTTTCAGCGCTCACATTTCCCCGTTTATTTAATACATTGGAAACCGTGCCGTGAGATACTCCGGCACGGACTGCTATATCTTTGATTGTTGGCATATCAGCCTCTGTCTCTCCTTCTCAGAAATACATTTCAGTGAATCTCAACCCGCACCATCCTTGCATTATAAGTCAGCGGGTCGCGGTTTTTATAGTCAAACAGCAGAAAACTTCCGTCCCCCGCCGGTTCCAGATGAGCCATTTTTGCCAGCTGGCGGGAATCATATCCTGTATAGTCCGGCAAAAAGCAGGGCTTCTCCTCTTCCTGTCTGAAAAAGCATCGGATCTGCTCCTTGAAATGTGAAAGATCTCTGGCAAAGGGTGGGCGGCTTTTGATATTTTCCCGGAGGTACAGATCGGTCATCAGAGCATCTCTGTACTGCTCACGCTTTCTCTCTGCACCTGTTCTGCTGCCGTCAAAAAACATTTCCTCTGCCTGCTCCCACAGGATCTCATACCGTGCCAGACGGCTGTGATTTACGCCGCCATATCCCTTCTTCTGGTAAAATGCAGCCAAAGCCAGAAACATTCCATAGGGTGTATCAAATTCCTGCCTCAGCTGCTCCAGTGTACAGGTAAACTGGCGGCTGTTATAGTAGACTTCCACCATCTCTTCCACGGCCTTCAGCTCCAGAATATCTCCATAAGAAAGCCAGCGGGTGGACAATACCTCATACGGCGGGGAGACGGAATACAAAAGCTCACAGGAGGGAATCAGCTCCTCCATATAGGAGCCCTTTAACACCTTCAAAAATCCCAGCTGCAGCTGTTCCGGCTCCATATCATATACCTCATTAAAGGATTTCTTAAAGCTGCTTAAATCCTCATAGGGAAGACCTGCGATCAGATCCAGATGCTGGTGGATGTTGTGCCAGCTGTTGATCTGGCGGGTAATCTCTCTTATTCCTGCGATATCCGTTTTTCTGCGGATCGCCGAAAGCGTGTCCGGATTCGTAGACTGGACGCCTATTTCCAGCTGAATCAGTCCCGGACGCATGGAAGAAAGGAGATCCAGCTCCTCCTGATCCAGAAGATCTGCTGCGATTTCAAAATGAAAGTTCGTAATGCCGTTGTCATTTTCCCGGATAAACTGCCAGATTGCCATGGCATGGGATTTTTTACAGTTAAAGGTTCGGTCCACAAACTTCACCTGCGGTACTCTGGCACTTAAGAAAAAGGCCAGCTCTTTCCTTACCAGTTCCAGGCTGCGGAAACGGACACTCTTATCAATGGACGACAGACAGTAAGCACAGGAAAAAGGGCAGCCTCTGCTGCACTCATAGTAAATAATCCTGTGTTCCAGCTGCTCCATCTCCAAAAATCCATAGGGAAAGGGGAGCCGGTTCATATCCATGGGAGGACGGATACCGGTGTCGTAAGCGTGCCATCCGGCCTGTCCATCACTGCCCGCAAAAGGAGCGCTGACTGCGCCGTCTTCGCTGCCCTGCCTATCCAAAAATACCAGTCCGGAAATCCCCTTTCGTTTTATTTCTTCCAGATATCCACCGAAAGAGGCTCCTGATTCCTCCTTTTCCACCAGAAGCTGTAAAAGCTGTGCGAAGGTTTCCTCGCCTTCTCCCTTCATCACCAAATCCACCGCAGGCTGTTCCCTTAAAATCTCCCCACCGCAGTAAGATACCTCAGGCCCTCCAAGCCATATTTTCACTTCCGGGAGCACCTTTTTTATATCTGCCAGAAGACATTTTATATAAGAAATATTCCATATATAGCAGGAAAAGCCAATCACATCCGGCTGCCTGCGGTACAGATCCTTAAGAATCTGTTCTAACTGGTGGTTGATGGTATACTCCGCCAGCTCGATCTGTACCTGTTCTCTTTTAAAGCCCTGCTCTGCCAGCATCCCCTCACCGTAAGCCTTCAGGCTGTAGATTCCCAGATTGGAATGAATATATTTGGCATTTACCGCTGCCAGAAGAACCTTCATTTTCCCTAAACCTCGATTTCAATTTTACGCCCTGTGGGCTGATACTGATAATACCTTACTCCGGCAGCATTGAGCATCCGCTTGGAGGCCCGTACCGCAGGCGTATCGGCATACTTGTCTTCCCCATAGACAATCGTTGTAATTCCCGCCTGAATAATAGCCTTGGCACATTCATTGCATGGGAAAAGGGTCACATAAAGCTTGCTGCCCTCCAGGCTTCCGCCTCTGTAATTTAAAATGGCATTCAGCTCGCTGTGGGTGGAATAAAAGTATTTTGCATGGTAGGGATCGTCCGCCTCATGCTCCTTTCCCCAGGGAAATTCATCATCCGAACAGCCCTTAGGGAAACCGTTGTAGCCCATAGAAAGTATCTTGTTGTCCTGGCTTACAATACAGGCTCCCACCTGGGTACTGGGATCCTTGGAGCGCTTTCCCGACAGGCAGGCTACTCCCATAAAATATTCATCCCATGTAATATAATCCTCACGCTTTCCCGACATACGTTTCCTCCTGTTTCGTATATTTTCTCTCTGCATTCCACTATATAATAGATTGAGGGAAAATGCAAGGATAGGGAAGGTTTGTAAATGGGCTCTACACCTGTGAATGAATCAGCCTCACTGCCCACTGCGCATCCTTTTTATCCACATAAAAGGAATATGTAACCAGAATCCTGTTATTTCCCAGGCTTCCAAGTCCGGCCTGATCAACCGGATTTCGTCTTGAATCATCACGGGCCCGGATCTTGTATTCTATATGATTTTCATTCAGGATTTCCTGTACCCGTTCCTTTTGGGAACTGTCCGAGGTAGAATATACCAGTTCTGTCTTTCCAGTGAAAAAAAACATGCATTTCTCTCCTTCTGTAATCGTTCTTTCATTAAAAAATACCATATTTCATCCAACATGTTAAGGGCATTCATTTAAAAACCCTTCTTAAATGCAGACAGCCGGACCAGTTTTCACCACTGGTCCGGCTGTCTGTATACATAATTTTATTTCTGTTTCTCCACCGTCTTCGTCACGATCACATCGGAATCATATCCTAAAAGTCCTTCTATCACTACGGTTCCTGCTTTCACTGGTGCAGTAACACGGCATCTGCGGATTTCTTTCATAGCATCAAAAATCCTTGCCTTGGGTATGGGGGCCGTGAGGCGGACACTGGTAAGGGGCAGCTCTCCTCCCTCTACCGGAATGGAGGTTGCGATATTTCTTCTGGGATCTGTGAGTTCCTGCTCCACATATGCTTTCCCTCTTGGACAGGCTGCTCCTTCTATGGAACGGATCCGGCAGGCTCCATCCTCCGTTTTCTCAAGTTCTGCTGTAATCTCACAGCCATTTGGACAGATAATACAGGTAAATTCTCTTACCATTCCACACTCACCTCCAGTTCTTTACAGCCTGACAGCTTCTCTGCCTTTAATGGAATCTGAATCATTTCTGCCGGAATGGCTTTTTTCATCTTTTTAAAAGCCACCTCAGTCCCATCCTGACGTACTACGATACGGCAGTCCTTAAATGGCCTGTTTACACGCAGTGACAATCTGCAGTCCTCTTTTCCGGAAATACGCTGCGGCACTGTATGATTGATAAAACGATCGGTACGAATCACAACGGGACACTCCGGCAGACATCCCTTTTCTACATATTCTGCTGCAGCATCTGCCAGCCGTTCTGCCTCCATGGATACAAAGTCTACCAGATCATGGACGTGAAGCACATTTCCCGCTGCAAAGATACCGGGCCTATCTGTCTGGAAATATTCATCTACCTCTGCACCCTTTGTCCTTCCATCCAGAGTTACGCCGGCGTCCAGAGAAAGCTCATTTTCAGGAATCAATCCTACAGACAAGATCAGTGTATCACAGGAATATTCTTTTTCTGTTCCGGGAATCGGCTTCATATGCTCATCCACCTGTGAAACCGTCACTCCGGTCAGGCGTTTATCCCCGTGGATGGCTGTAACCGTATGGCTCAGATAAAGGGGGATTCCATAGTCGTTTAAGCACTGCTCAATGTTTCTGGGAAGGCCGCTTGGATATGGCTGTATCTCAAATACAGCCTTTACATGGGCTCCCTCTAACGTAAGGCGGCGGGCCATAATCATACCGATATCGCCGGAACCCAGAATCACTGCTTCCTTCGCAGGCATCCGGTTATACAGGTTAATATATGCCTGGGCCACACCTGCGGTAAATACGCCTGCGGGCCTCTCTCCGGGAATTCCAAGCGCTCCGCGGGTGCGCTCTCTGCATCCCATGGTAAGAATCACTGCCTTTGCCTTCCACTGCTTTAATCCCTGGGGCGTGGCCGCAGTAACTACATGCTCCTTTGTCACCTCTAAAACCGTAGCATCCGTCAGATAGGGAATCTGCAGTTCATGCACCCGGTTGATAAATTTCTGTGCATATTCCGGGCCGCTTAGGGTCAGGCCAAAGCGGGTCAGGCCAAACCCGTCATGGATACACTGGCGCAGGATACCGCCCAGATGTTTCTCCCGCTCCAGAATCAGAATATTCGTAATTCCTTTTTCATACAGCCGCACTGCTGCCGCCAGTCCTGCCGGACCGCCGCCCACTATGACTGCATCCACTGCTTCACAGATAATCTCATGCTCTATCTGTCCCATATCCTACACCTCCCGAACCTTTCCGAACAATACCTGTGAGCCTTCCCGCTCATACTGCACCTGGGTTTCTTTTTTCCCCAGCTCCTGTTCGATGAGCTGCTCGATCCGCATCTGGCAGTAACCGCCCTGACAGCGCCCCATCATGGAACGTGTCCTGTATTTAATGCCTGTCATGGTGTCCACTCCCAGAGGATTATGGATAGCCTTTAAAATTTCCGCCTTCGTAACCTTCTCACAGCGGCAGATCACCTCTCCATAATCTGGATCTTCTTCAATCAATCGGGCCTGTTCCTCCATGGAACATTCCTCAAAGCGGCGGATTCCCTTTCTTTCCGGATTAAAATCAGGATTCTCTTCCAGTTTTTCCCTTTCCTTCATCATTTCAACGGCATACCGTGCAATGGGTACTGCTGCTGTCAGTCCTGGTGACTCTATTCCTACCAGATTGATGGCTCTGGGTGCAATCTCATCCCGGATTTCAATCTTAAAATCCTGGATCACACCCTGCTCATCCACCCATTTTGGAAGGATACCGGAATAATTGCGGATATAATCCTGCTTATGGATACAGGGCCACAGATCCGAAGCGCTGCTGGCCAGATAATCCATATTTTCCTGCGGCACTCCATAATAGGTGAAATCCGTCACCTGATCCGCATTGGGTCCGATAATAACATTTCCGTCTGTGGTATTCGTCACATGAATTCCCATATATGTATTGCTTGGAACCGGATAAACAGGCATAGGAAGCAGCGGGCCGGTACGCTTATCCAAAATAATATAATCACCTTTGGATCCAATGATATGATATCCTATAATTCCAAGCAAATTGGAAATTTTTCCGCAGCCAAGGCCTGCACTGTTTACCACCCAACGGCTGTAAAAGGTTCCCCCGGAAGTGGAAATACAGTAATTTCCGTCTCCATCCCTGGAAATATCCGTTACCTCACAGCCGAAATGATACTCAGCCCCGTTAGCATGGGCATTTTCTGCCAGGGCAATGGTATAGCCAAAGGGATCTACAATTCCGCTGTTTTTTGAATACATGGCAAATTTTCCCACTACCGCAGGTACCAGCTCGTGGAGACGCTTCTCATCAATGAGTTCTAATCCTGAAGCTCCATTGTCTTCTCCCTGACGGATCGTACGTTTTAAGGTTTCCATATCCTCATCTGTATTTCCTACCAGTACCTTGCCGCAGCGGATAAAGCGAAAATCCAGCTCCTCTGCCAACTCTCCCATCATCCGGTTTCCCTCTACGCAAAGCTTTGCCTTTAAACTTCCTCTGTCATAGGCAAAACCACCATGAACAACTCCGGAATTGCGCCCGCTGGTCTCATTGCAGACATCCAGATTTTTCTCCAGAACGCCGATCTTTAAACGATATCGAGACAGCTCTCTGGCAACGGCGCTCCCCACTACGCCTCCGCCGATGACGAGCACATCATATAGTTCTTTCATGTTCTTGCTCCTCCTTTTATTGGGTGAATATTCATCCTATGAATTGTATTTTATTTTTAGCACATTGGCGGGGATAAGTCAATATTTTTTGAGATATTATCAAATATTCATAGGATGAATGTTTGTATTTTCTCTATAGACTCTTTCATTAAATTTACTCAAAAAATTTTGTAACTTTTTCACAATTCCCTGTTTTTTTCTTTATAATTTTTTCACAAATATTTTATATTTTCTCTGTTACTTTTAACAGTGTACAAATAAATATCCATTGATTATACTTTTATCTGTATACAAATATTGGTAACGCGTCCAAAGTAACTCGAAAGGACTTCAGTTATGAAGATTCATTTTCCGTCCAATCTATACCGTTATGCATCCATAACCCTTGCTGGTACGTTAACAACGGGTGCAATTTTTTCAGCCATGATTTGCAAACGTTTGCAAGTTTTCAGAACAGTCTTACTGCTTCTCCTTCTGATGCTAATCGCGGAGATTCCATCCCCTCTCTTCCTTTAGCTACTCCATCAGACGCTGAACACAGTTCCTCCGAAGACCGGGATGAAGACAATGAAATAATCGCTACTCCATCAGATGCAACCTCATCAGATGCACATAAACGGCCTGCTTCCCCCTCTGACGCTGTTTCTACTCCATCAAATGCGGCCCCAAAAATAGAACGCCGCAAAACACCTCCTCTGACAGAACCCAAATATGACCGTACGGAAGGCAGCGAGGACGTAACCAATCTGCTGGTTCCCACTCTAGCCTATGACGACACCTCTGTGACGCTGGTATGGAATAAGCCTGAAAAATACGATACAGTTGCAGACTACGCTGTATATCAGGACGGTGAGCTCATCGGAACAGCCCGGGAAAATTTCGCCGAACATGCCGAATGGGCAAGCACATATATGGATGCATTCTACGAATACTATGAAAAAAAGAACATCGAAATGGTAAACGTAGATATCCATTCCTTTACGGCAGATAACCTGACGCCGGATACTTCCTATGAATTTTCCGTTGTAGCTCTGGATGATTCCGGAAATCCCATCGGAGACGCGGCTTCTGTTTCCGCTTCCACAGCTCCTGCTCCGGAAATATTTAATATTACAGATTTCGGCGCCCGTACGGTTGATACGCCCTATCGTTCCTATGATGACGGGATCAACCGGTTCATTGAAGAAAATACAAAGGCAATCCAGGCTGCCATTGATGCCTGCACGGAAGGCGGAAAGGTTGTCATTCCTTCCGGTATATTCATGTCAGGCGCTCTGTACCTGAAGAGCAATATGACACTGGAGCTTGAAAAGGGTGCTGTCCTCTTTGGTTCACCAAATGCAGACCACTATGACAGCAATTATCTCCTGTATCCATACTCTACAGATACCCGATCCTGGGCTCTGATCAATGCCTACAGCAGCGATGAGAGCGGTATGCTGGAAAATATCCGTATAACCGGAGAGGGAACTATTGATGGAAATGGATGGAAATATGGAGAAAAGGATAATATCAATGGAGATGGCTACTCTATGTTCTATCAGGATCGCCAAGCCGCCGACCCTGAGGATAAGGATTATCGCCTTCCCCGTTGGGTATCTGGAAGCTCCTCAAAATTATATAATACACCTTTTAAAAATTCCCTTGGCATTCTGGCCTCAGATGCAACTTTAAAAGCAAAAGAGAACGGCCTAAGTGAAAAGGTAGCTTACAACAATCGTCCCAATCTGATTGTAATCCGCGGAACTGAAAATGTTTATATTGGCGATATTACAGTCCGCAACCCTGCCTTCCACACGGTTGCTGTCCTTGACAGTAAAAATGTAACCTCCAATAATGTAAAATATACCACCTATGATTCCAACAATGCAGACGGTATTGAACTTGGAAATACACAGAATGCCATTGTATTTAATAATTTCTTTGATACGGGTGATGATTCTATCAACTTTGCTACCGGTATGGGAAAAGGCGTTCAGGACTGCGAACAGAAGCCTTCCCAGAACATCTGGACCTTTAACAATTTCCTGAGAGAAGGGCATGGAGGCGCTATTGCGGCCGGAAGCCATACAGGAGCCGGTATCTGTGATATGCTGGTAGAAGATAATGTTTTAAACCACAGCGATATGCCATTCCGATTCAAATCTGCTCCTGCCAACGGAGGAGGCGTATGGGATGTTCTGATCCGCGACTGTGCAGTGGGAGAATGCAGCCAGGCGTTTGTAATGAGTACAACCTACAGCGATGTAAATCAAGCTGTCTCTGTGGAGCCTGCTGATACACCGGCTGAGTTCCGCAATATCAACGCCTATAATCTTACGATTGATAACGTAAAGAAAAATGAGTTCAGCCTGATTGCTGATGTGGATTACAGCCAGCTTGAAAAGCCCTGGCACACTCATCATGATCTTTATTTCCAGGATATTACATTTACCAATGGTAAAATGGCTCAGGAACTGAAAGGTGTGGAAAATTCTGTTTTTTATAATGTAAGGTTTAATGATAAAGACGAAGATTCCAAAGCATGGAGTAAAATCTCCGCATCCGGCGGACTGAATTTTGCAGGTGATACCACAACCTCTGATAAAGCGGAGGATGCCATGGATATTCCTGAATGGACAGAGGATGCCGTACTTACAGCCTCTCCGTCTAACGCTTCCCGCGCTTCCACAGATGAAACAGCGGAGCTGACCTGGACAAACGCCGCTGACTATGATGGAATCTCCGGCTATATCATCGAAACACGGGCAGACGGACAGCTTGTAGATATTTCCACACCTGTAACGAAACCCGAATATCAGGCAGAAGGCCTTAGTGCCAATGTCGATTACACCTTTACTGTCTATACCGTTGATGCAACCGGAAATAAAACCGAAGGTCCCTCTGCATGCCTGAGAATTGACTCTGCACAGGATGAAACATTAAACGTTCCCTCTGACCGTAAGGTACGCTATTCCGGCGAAGGATATACCTGGGCTTCTGCCACCTTTGCAAATGGCAGCAAAGCAGATCCGCGCATACGAGGATATCACGCATACGCAGACGGAGTACTTGTAAAGACAATCTACAATTATGAGCTTGGCAGCAAATCCAGCCAGAATGAACTTACCCTTACTGTCGGACGTCTTATGGAAACAGAAAACGAGGTTATAATTACAGCTTTTGCTGATAATGGCGATACCTTTGATTATGAACCTGAAACTGTAAAGCTCTCACATAAATATGATTTCAAAGCTCCCGAATGGGACAGCAGTCTGGATGTTCGCGAAGAAAATGGAGATCTCATTCTCAGCTGGGAGGAACCGTGGGATGAATCAGGAATCTATGGATACCGTATTTATATGGACGGAAAGCCTGTCTACGCAGATGAGGACGACTACTTTAACCATGTAAACAGCAGCTGTACCACCACAAAAACCAGCTATCGAATTTCAGGAGCTGATCTGGAAACCTCCCATACCTTCAAAGTAGAGGCAGCCGATAACTGGTGGAAAGCGCTGAACGGCACCGGCCCCTTCCACTGGACCTACAGCGGACCTCAGGCTGTATGGAGCAGGGAAGAAGTTATGGTAGCTCTGTCTCCTCAGAATGCCCAGATTACTGTAGGCGACAGCATCCAGCTGCATGCAGAAATCACACCAGCCGGCCTCACTGCCAGCTGGACAAGTTCCGATTCCTCTACAGCCTCTGTAGATGAAAATGGTCTTGTAACCGGCCTGCGTCCCGGTCAGGCTGTAATTACAGTATCTGCTGGAGGTCAGTCCGCCTCTTCTGCAGTTACTGTAAGCGATGAAAACACACCAGAAATTCCTTCCAGCCCGGATAATAGCGATTCTGACGGCTCTGTTGGTTCCGGAACCTCTGTAAGCGATCCTGCCTCCTCTGTATCCGGCCACACAGTCCTTGATTCTAAAAAAGGATATGTAAATACGGTATCCGGCATTATAACAGGAAGCGGAACAAACAACAGTCATTGGATTCAGGCATCCGGCAATCCATCTTTGTGGAAGCTTCAGTATGCAGATGGAACATTTGCCGCAGGCTCCATGAAAACAGATGAAAACGGTACTGTATATGAACAGCCTGCATGGGAAATGATCAACGGAGCCTGGTATGCCTTCGGTTCTGATGGATATACAAAATCCGGTTTTATCTTTGACCATGAACAGAACAGCTGGTTTTTCATTGATATCGATTCCGGCATGAAAACCGGATGGCAGCAAATCGAAAACAGCTGGTACTATTTTAACCCCGTTTCTGACGGTACCATGGGAAAACTGTATACTTCTGCCATAACTCCTGATGGTTATCAGGTAGATGAAAACGGCAGATGGATTCAGTAAGGAAACACTGAATCTGAAAAAAAGCGTGTGCTTCTCCAACAAAAGAAAGCGCACGCTTTTTTCTTACGGTTCTGTTTCCGCCCGATACCGATTACTATTATACATCAAATGGAAATACATCTCCATCTTGGCATCCTCTCCCCTCCGGTCCCGGATGGCCTCAAAGATCCTTCGGTGGGACGAAAGGGTCTGCTCATATTCCGTCTCCTGAACCGAGACGGCAAACATCCGCACACCCTCTGTGATCACAGGCACCAGATTGGTCATGATCTGGTTATGGCTGCAGTTGGCAATCTGCTCATGAAACTGGGAATCCTTTAAAGAATAATCCTTTCTCTGACGGATCAGTTCTTCCAGCTCCTCTTTGATCTGTTCCAGTTTCTGTAAATCTTCTTCGGCAGCATTCTGGGCTGCCAGTGCCGCCAGCTGGGGTTCCAGCATCAGACGTACCTGGATCAGATCCTCGGTCAGCCTGCGCCGGTCTTCCATCATGGAAAAACCCAATGGATCATCCACAACGCCTTTTTTTTCAGAGATAAAGGTTCCAGATCCCTGACGTATGGTGACAATATTTCTGGACATCAGGATGCGCAGCGCCTCCCGGACGGTATTGCGTCCCACTCCCAGAGATTCCACCAGCTCTGCTTCCGTCGGAAGCTTATCCCCTGGGCCAAAGCCCTCCTTTTGTATCATTTCCAAAAGCATCTGGGCTGTCTTTTCACCCAGGGTCTGTTTTTCCATGTATTTTCCCTCTCTTATACACGCACAATCTTATATCCTGCCGCCTTGGACAAACGGTTCATAATCGCCTGCCCCAGATGGTCTTCCCCAAAGCTTTCCGAAAAAATGACTTCTGCCTTCAGATCATCAAATTCCCGCAGTACTCCGTACAGATTATGAGCGACCGATTCCTGGCTCTTTCTTGCTCCAATGCTGCGGACAATGCCCTCCGGATAGGCGTCTCTGGACTCATCCGTACAGATAATTCCCACCCGCACTCCGGCGTTAATCTGTTCCTTTGCCAGCTTCCACACCATAGAAACCATGCGTTCTACCTGTTCCTGGGTCATGGAGGCCTTTTTATCCTCCATTGCCGGCTCCACCAGAGTGAGCTCTGCCTTGGGAGCATAGTGTTTATACTTCATTCCAGGCGCCTTGGGACGCATGCCTTCTGCCATGGGGCCTAAAATGGCCGGATCAATCGTCACCTTTCCCAGAGTTTCTCTTAACATTTCCATAGTAATGGCTCCGGGCCGAAGCACAACAGGCACCTCTCCGGACACATCCACAATAGTAGACTCCACGCCGATTCCCACAGGACCTCCGTCAATGATCATATCAATTCTTCCGTTCATATCCTGCCATACATGGTCTGCAGTAGTGGGACTGGGACGGCCGGAGGTGTTGGCGCTGGGAGCGGCAACGGGAACTCCTGCCAGGGCGATCAGTCGGTTCGCCACCGGATCGGAAGGCATCCGCACCGCTACTGTCTCCAAACCTCCTGTGGTTCCGTAGGGAACCCGGCTGCTTTTTGGGAAAATCATGGTAAGCGGTCCTGGCCAGAAAACCTCCATCAGCTTCTTTCCCGCCTCAGGCATATATTCTACAAGAGGTCCTACTTCTTCCGGACAGGAAACATGGGCGATCAAAGGATTGTCGGAAGGCCGTCCCTTGGCTGCATAGATTTTTTTTGCAGCATCCTCATCCAGGGCATTCCCTCCCAATCCGTATACAGTTTCCGTAGGAAAAGCCACAAGGCCGCCCCGGCGGATGATCTCTGCTGCCTCCAAAAGCTCCTCATCCCTTACATGTTCTGTATCCTTTATATAAATTCTCTTTGTTTCCATCACATCTGTACCTCTGTTTTCTTTCCTGTATTTCCCTCATTCTACCACGCGGCAAATGGAAAAACAATTAGTTTAAAGTCCCAGTTTCTCCATTCTCCATATAAAACTGCTGTGCAAAACACGCTTCGTAAATTTCGCCGCGGATCAGCAGCCGCCATAACGAAAACAGCCGCCTTGCGGCGGCCATTTTTAATCAAAATATAATCTATTTTACTTTTCCACGGTTCCGATACGAACCAGAGCCCTGTGAAGCTTTGCCTCGATCATCTGACGCTCCATTTCGGACAGTCCGGACTGATTCATCTTTTCCTCTGCCCGCGCTTTTGCCCGTTTTGCACGCTCTAAGTCAATCTCATCGCTCCATTCCCAGGTGGTAGGGATCAGACGGCATTCACCGTTCATTACGGTCAGCATACCGCCGATACAGGCGGCTGTGCGCTCTGTGCCATCCTCCATTACCACATGGGCCGTACCCATGCCCACTGCCGTGCAGTAGTTCATATGATGGGCCAGGATCGCCAGATCTCCGTGAATCGTACGGCAGGAAACGCTCTGAACCTGTCCGTCAAAGATATTTCCGTCCATGGTTACGATCTGCAAATGGAAGGCTGCCATAAAGCCTCACCCTCCCTTCTACTGTGCCTTTTTCGCTTTCTCAAAGACATCGTCAATAGTTCCCGCAAACAGGAAGCAGCTCTCGGGAATCTCATCGCACTCGCCGTCCAGAATCTTCTTAAAGCCACGGATGGTTTCCTTTAACGGCACATACTGTCCTGCCATACCGGTAAACTGCTCTGCAACAGAGAAGCTCTGAGACAGGAAGCGCTGTACCTTTCTTGCTCTGGATACAGTCAGCTTATCATCCTCTGACAGCTCATCCATACCCATAATTGCGATAATATCCTGCAGTTCCTTATATCTCTGAAGCACTCTCTGTACAGATCTTGCCACCTGATAGTGCTCCTCTCCTACTACCTCCGGTGAAAGGATACGGCTGGTAGACTCAAGAGGATCCACAGCAGGATAAATACCCTGGCTGGCAATATCTCTGGAAAGAACTGTCGTTGCATCCAGATGGGTAAAGGTTGTAGCCGGAGCCGGGTCAGTCAGGTCATCCGCAGGTACATATACAGCCTGAACAGAGGTAATAGACCCCTTCTTTGTAGAGGTGATACGCTCCTGCAGGGCGCCCATCTCCGTAGCCAGTGTAGGCTGATAACCTACTGCAGAAGGCATACGTCCAAGCAGAGCGGATACCTCAGAACCCGCCTGGGTGAAACGGAAAATATTATCAATAAACAGAAGCACATCCTGATTCTTCACATCCCGGAAATACTCTGCCATGGTCAGACCGGAAAGGGCAACTCTCATACGGGCCCCCGGCGGCTCGTTCATCTGACCGTATACCAAAGCGGTCTTGTCGATAACGCCGCTCTCCTTCATCTCGCCGTAAAGGTCATTTCCCTCACGGGTACGCTCGCCAACGCCTGTAAATACAGACAGGCCGCCGTGAGCCGTAGCAACGTTGTGGATCAGCTCCATAATAAGAACCGTCTTTCCTACGCCGGCACCGCCGAACAGACCGATCTTACCGCCCTTTGCGTACGGACAGATCAGGTCTACTACCTTGATACCTGTCTCCAGGATCTCTGTAGCCGGCATCTGCTCTTCATAGGAAGGAGCCGGACGATGGATAGCCCAGCGCTCCACATCCTCAGGAGCAGGCTTCTCATCTACCGGATCACCTAACAGGTTGAATACACGTCCCAGACACTCATCGCCTACGGGAACGGTAATCGCACTTCCCGTATCTACTGCATCTGCACCGCGCACCAGTCCGTCCGTAGAACTCATGGCAATACAGCGCACTACGTCATCACCAACCTGCTGGGCAACCTCTGCCACCAGGCGATGACCATTTACATCAATCTCAATCGCATTCAGCAGCGCAGGCAGCTCTCCTTCCTTGAAACGGATATCCAGAACAGGACCCGTTACCTGCACTACCTTGCCTATATGTTTCTCAGTCATATACAAATCTCCTTGTTATCCACCCTTTGGCATGTTCTGCCAAAAAATGATGCATATCATCCCCGCACAGATACTCACAGGGCCGTCTATCCCGCAAATCAGGGCTCCTCCGCTCCTGCCACAATCTCTGTGATCTCCTGAGTGATGCTTGCCTGACGGGCGCGGTTATAGTAGAGACTCAGCTGTTCGATCATCTCGCCGGCATTCTTGGTAGCGGCGTCCATGGCGGTTCTTCTGGCAGCCAGCTCACTGGCTACAGACTCGCACATAGCTCCGTAAAGAAGTCCTGCCAGATACTCCGGCACAATGGAGTCAAATACAGTTTCCGCATCCGGCTCGTACAGAATCAGAGAACGGATCTTTTTTACATCCTTCTCTTCCCCGGAGAAATCCTCCAGAGGCAGCATGCCGGATACGCCGGGACGCTGTGAGAGCATGGAAATAAAATTGGTATAGCCCAGTGCCGCATGGCCAAAGTCACCTGATTTAAAGCCTTTGCAAAGAAGCTTTGCAATAGTAAAGCAGTCGGAAACAGACAGATCTCCCACCTCAGCAAACTCTTCTGTGAGAATCTCCACCTTACGGCGCTTATAATACTCTACCGCCTTTTTTCCGATGGGAAGCACAATACAGTCCTTTCCTGCCATCTGCGCTTCCATCTCTTTAAACAGGTTGGCATTGTAGCCGCCTGCCAGACCTCTGTCTCCGGCAACTACTACATAACACCAGCGGCCGCTTTTTCCGGACCTGGTATAAACCGATGAAAAGTCCGTATTGCCTGCCGCAATGTCAGCCAGCGTATCCCTTAAAGTATGAAAATAGGGACGGCTGGCATCTGCCCGTTCCTTGGCCCTGCGAAGCTTGGAGGATGCCACCAGTTCCATTGCTTTGGTGATCTGCATGGTGCTCTGTATGCTCTTCATACGGAGCTTCACGGCTTTCATATTTGCAGCCATGGTCTTCCTCCTTTTATCTGATTATCTGGCCTTTAAAAAACGGTCTGTGTAATCCTTAAGAGCCGTCTTTAACTTCTCTTCTGTCTCGCCCTCCAGCTTACCTGTAGAGCGGATTCCTTCCATAGCGGACACACCTGCAGCATCACTGTCTAAGAAGGTGTAAAGTCCCTCTTCATAGGACTGAATATCCTCTACCTCAACCTGAGTTAAGATACCGTTTACAACCGCATACAGGATTGCTACCTGCTTCTCAACCGGAACCGGTGTACTTCTGCCCTGCTTTAATACCTCTACGATACGGGCGCCCTGAGCCAGACGGGCTTTGGTATCCGCATCCAGGTCAGAACCGAACTGAGCAAAGCTCTGAAGCTCTCTGTACTGAGAGTAAACCAGCTTTAAGGTACCGGCTACCTTCTTCATAGCCTTGATCTGTGCATTTCCTCCTACTCGGGAAACAGAAATACCCGGGTTTACAGCAGGCATAATGCCGGAATGGAACAGCTCTGTCTCAAGGAAGATCTGTCCGTCTGTAATTGAAATAACATTGGTAGGAATATAGGCTGATACGTCACCTGCCTGGGTCTCAATAATAGGAAGGGCTGTCAGAGAACCGCCTCCCTTTTCATCAGAAAGCTTTGCTGCGCGCTCAAGCAGTCTGGAGTGCAGGTAGAATACGTCGCCCGGATAAGCTTCACGCCCCGGCGGACGGCGGATCAGCAGGGAAAGTGCTCTGTATGCAACTGCATGCTTGCTTAAATCATCATAGATGATCAGAACGTGCTTTCCCTTGTTCATAAAGTATTCACCCATAGCACAGCCGGAATAAGGAGCAATGTACTGTAATGGGCTTGTTTCAGAAGCAGTAGCTGTAACTACAATGGTGTAATCCATAGCGCCGCCTGCCTGAAGCTCAGATACCAGGTTTGCAACGGTAGAGCGCTTCTGTCCGATGGCAACATAGATACAGATTACATCCTTTCCCTTCTGGTTTAAAATTGTATCCGTAGCTATGGTAGTCTTACCAGTCTGGCGGTCTCCGATGATCAGCTCACGCTGTCCTCTTCCAATCGGGATCATGGAGTCAATTGCCTTGATTCCTGTCTGGAGAGGCTCCTTTACGGGCTGTCTGTCGCAGATACCGGGAGCCGGAGACTCTACGGGTCTGTATTCACTTGTTTCAATAGGGCCTGCTCCGTCAATGGGCTGACCAATAGCATTTACAACGCGGCCGATCATAGCCTCGCCTACAGGAACAGATACGACCTTTCCGGTGCGCTTTACTGTCTGTCCCTCGCTGATCCCCTGGTCAGATCCGAATAATACAACAGAAACATTTGTTTCTTCCAGGTTCTGGGCCATTCCGAAGGTGCCGTCTTCAAATTCCAGAAGCTCGCCAGACATACAGTTTGTAAGTCCGCTGACTCTGGCAATACCATCGCCGACCATGAGGACGGTTCCCGTCTCGCTCTGCTCAATGGCATTCTGGTAATATTTGATCTGGCTGCGGATGACCTTGGATATCTCTTCAGGTTTTAATTGCATTCCATTCACATCCTTTATACGATGATTTCCGTAACTTTCTTTCGCAGTCCTGACAGACGTTCCTGCAGGGTACCGTCAAGCTGCCTTCCCTCCAGCTCTGCCCTGATGCCGCCCACTACCTGCGGGTCAACCTTAAGGGTCAGCTGAATGGTTTTATTGCTAATCTTTTCCAGTCTGGCTTTGAGTGCCTCTTTCTGTTCTTCCGTCAGAGGCACTGCACTGGTGACCACTGCCTCAGCAATTCCCTGAGCTTCATTGTACCGGGCTCTGAATTCCCGACAGCAGTCTGAAAACTCCCGGAGCATACCGTTTTCACATAAAAGCTTCAGGAAATTCAGCAGATATACATGGATCTTACCCTCAAAGGCTGTGTGGATCAGGCCCACACGCTCTGTTTTTGGGATAGACGGCTCTGCAAGGAGCCGCAGATAAGAGGGTTCTTCCTTAAAAAGTGCCCGAACCATGTCAAGCTGCTCCAGCATTTCCTCTGTCAGCTTTTCTTCTGAAGCAAGGTCATAGAGGCTGCCTCCATAGAGTCTGGCAGTTTTCGTCATGACGCCTCACCTACATTCTCAATAAACTCGTCTATCAGCTTCCTGTGATCGTCCTCGTTGATTTCACGCTCGATCACCTTTCCTGCGATATCCATGGCAATGCCGCCGATCTCATTTTTAATCTCGTTTACGGCTTTCTTCTTCTCCTGAAGGATATCGGCTTCTGCTTTTGCCTTAATACCGGCTGCCTGGGCCTTAGCCTCCTGCAGCATGGCCTCACTGCGGGCAGCTGCATCCTTCTGGGCATCCTGAAGGATTGCGCTGGCAGTTTCCTTTGCCTTTGCCATCTCTGCCTCATATCCGGCCTTCATGGTTTCTGCCTCTTCTTTTGCCTTCTTTGCGTCCTGAATCTGGGCGTCTGCCAGAGCCCTGCGCTTTTCAATCACTTCGCGGATCGGCTTGAACAGAAACTTTTTAATCAGCCAGCACTGAATGAACAGGTTGCAGATCGTGGCAATGAAGGTCCAGGGTACGATGGTTACAAGTTCCTGTGTCTCTCTCATCTTCCTACCTCCTGTCTGCGGAATACGGTGTTCCCTTTTCCATTAAGACAGGAAATTCATAAATGTGCCAGGAGCAACGAAGATTAAAAGCAGACCTGTAACGAAACCGTAAATACCTGTGGTCTCTGCAATCGCACATCCCAGAAGCATGGTGCTGGTTACGTCAGACTTGCACTCCGGCTGACGGCCGATTGCTTCCAGCGCCTTTGCAACAGCGTTACCTTCACCGATACCAGGACCTATACCTGCGATCAGAGCGCAGCCGGCGCCGATGGCACATCCTGCTAAAGCGATACCTTTTGCTAATACCTGAAAATCTGTCATGATAATTTTCCTCCTCGAAAATAAATGTTCTGAGTAAAATAAGTCTGCTTAACCTTCTGCCGCATTGGCAATGTACATGATAGTCAGCATACTGAAAATAAACGCCTGCATCAGACCGGAGAACCAGTCAAAGTATACAGACAAAATGGCGGGAATACCCACATCCAGGATGGGGATACTTCCCAGAATTTCTCCCAGCGCACCCGGAAGCCAGCCAAGCAGAGCCGAGCTTGCCACAGCCAGAGCCGCATAAAGCAGGCCGTTGATAACAACGCCGGAAAGAATGTTTCCAAAATGACGGCAGGCCATACTGATAGGCGTCGCAATCTCAGAAAGGATATTGAACGGAGTCATCACCGGAATCGGCGTGGTAAAGCCCTTCATGTATCCCAGAAGACCGCTTGCCTTAATCTTGTTGGCTGTGATCATAACAAAGACCACTACCGCCCAGGCTGCTTCGACGGAAAGATCGGCTGTCGGGCTTCTAAGACCCGTCAGGCTGATCAGGTTTGACACCGCACTTGTGGTAAAGAGGGCTGCCACAAAGGGAATCAGATAGTCGAACTTTGTACCGCCGGTATTGTTGCGGACCAGATTGGTGGCCTGCTCTACCAGCATCTCTGCTACCGCCTGACGTTTGGAAATATTTTCCACCTTCAGATCCCTGGTAAGCCAGATACAAAAGCCTGTGATCAGGATCATGACAAGCCAGCTGACAACCATGGTCTCAGTGATCACAAAATCACCCAGAATGGGAATCCCTGTGGGAATCCTTAAGTATATGGCCGCACCTGAAATATCAAAGTTCATACTTGCAATTTCATCTCCTTTCTATGGATTTGGTTTTGCATTTATCATTCCAAACATGCTCAGCACCTTGATGCCTGCGCTTGGAAAAAACAGGGGGATAAGCCCTGCTGCACCATTCAGAAACGGAAGGGCTACTGCAAGCACCACCCACAGAAGCTGGGTAACGGTGCGGAACCGGTAGCTGGCCTTCATATCTTTTCTGGCCTGTTCCTCATCCTCGCCGGATACGATCTTCTGAATCGTAAGTCCCATAAAGAAAAAGTTGGCCACAGCCACTCCGCTGCCCATGAGGCCGCTTATAATGACCTTCATATCAAAGGGAACTGATGCAGGTGAGATCTTATGAAGAACAAAAAAAACTGCAAACATAATGACGCACCCTGTCAAAGTAATCCCCGTCACACGGGCTGTCTCCTTTTTGACAGCCGGCTGAATCTGTGCCATCCTCATTCCTCCTTAAAAATGTTCGTTAAATGCCCTCTCATTGGTTCTTTTTTTCTTTTTCTGATGCTTCATAATGTTCTGGTAGACCTTCCAGGCCGTAGCTCCGGAGCCTCCCAGCCCAAAGAAAAAGCCAGGAATATAGATCCACGTCCCTATACCAAAATGGCCGGTCAGCCAGCTGCATATAAGAACACAGAGAAGAAGAGGGGCTGCCAGGGACAATCCCAGCTGGGAAAACATAGAAAGAGAACTCAGGGTATGGGCCCATCCCTTCATATGTGCGATCCTCCTGTCATATCCTGCGTACCTAATTTTTTTTGGTCGCCTATAGGATTATTTTTGTGCACTCCCTGTCATATTGCACAAATTCATCTGGTGTATTTTTCCATATCAGACACAGTTTTTTAGGTTGTGTTCTTACTTTCTTTGTACAATATGAGTGAATTATACTCTATACCCATCGATTTATCAATGGTATTTAGGGAGTTTCTAAATTTTTTATAATATTATTATGCATTTTTTTGTTTGTTTTGCCTTTACATCTTTTTAACTTGACATTTTTTTAACATATTCTGTTTAGATTTTTATACAATTTTTTTTAGATTTTTTGCTCTTCCAGCGCATCTTCTGTTACATTTTTATTATGGACAGGGGATCAAAGGCATCTCTGAGGGCGTCTCCCACAAAATTTACCGCTGTAACCACGATAATGATCACAAGTCCCGGAGGAATCCAGAGCCAGGGCTGTTTTGTGAGCACAGTAACCGACTGAGCGCTGTTTAACATATTTCCCAGACTGGCGGCCGGCGGCTGCACTCCCATGCCCAGAAAGCTCAAGGCAGCTTCATCCAGCATGGTAAGTGCCATAACAGAGGTGGCATAAACCAGCACAGGGGCCATTGTATTGGGAAGAATCTCCGAAAACAGGATGTGGAATGCAGGCATACCTGCCGCCTCACTGCTCTTTACAAAATTCGTCTCCCTTAAGCTGAGCACATTTCCCCGGACAAGCCTGGCAATTCCAGGCCAGTCCACAAAGCCCAGGATCAGGATAATACTCCACAGTCCGGGCTTGAAAATGGCAGCTGCCACTAAGACCAGAAGAATATAGGGAAATGACATAACCATATCCGTAAAACGCATGATCAGGATATCCGTCAATCCCCCGAAATATCCGGCCAGAAGGCCCAGAAACACGCCCAGGGCAGTAGCGATCAGTGTAGCCAGTACTCCTGCGAAAAGGGAGGTTCGGGTTGCATACAGAAGGCGGCTCATCATATCGCGGCCGATCTGGTCCGTCCCCAGCAGAAATCCGCCTCCGGGAGGCGCTCCGAAGGGTCCCACGATCGCCTCCGGATCATAAGGAGCGAGCACAGGCGCAAGGACGGCGCTGCCGCAGATCAGAACTAGAACAGCCAGGCTTACCAAAGCCAGACGGTGGCGGCAGAATCTGCGCCATACCGCCCCCGCATAGGTCTCATGATTTTTCATTTGCTTTTTCATTTCATTTTCCTTTGCTAATCGTACTGAATGGAAGGGTCAACCACAGCATAGAGGATATCTGTAACCAGATTCGCTGCCAGCACCACCACAGCGGCTAAGAGGCAGACGCCCATAATCACAGGATAATCTCTGGATAAAATGGCGCTCATGGTCATAAGTCCAAGTCCAGGCCAGGAAAACAGCTGCTCCACGATCACAGCGCCCCCAAACAGGAGGGGAATCTGCATCCCGATCACAGTCACCACCGGCACAAGGCCGTTCCGCAGGGCGTGGCGGCCTATTACCAGCCGTTCCCCAATCCCCTTTGCCCGGGCTGTCCGCAGATAATCTTTCTGAAGAATTTCCAGCATAGAGCTGCGGATATAGCGGATGTTGGTTCCCGCCATGGAAAGGGCTAAAACGGTCACAGGCATCACCATGTGGGCTGCCAGATCTCCAATCCCTCCGGAGCCTCCCAGAGTAGTCATCCCGCTGGACGGAAGGAGCTTAAGCTTAATATTAAAAATGTAAACCAGAAGAAGGGAAAGAAAAAATCCCGGGATGCTGCTGCTTAAAAAGGACGCTGTTACCACCGCATAATCTCCTTTGGAATACTGGCGCACTGCGCTGTATATTCCCGCAGGAATACTGATAAGAAGACTCACTGCCAGGGAAACTCCCATCAGCAGCAGAGTGGGGCCCAGACGCTCCATGATCATCTGGCTTACAGGCTGGTAGGTCTTGATCGATATACCCAGATTTCCCTGAAGCACCTGTCCCAGCCATATAAAATACTGAACATAGAAGGGCTTATCAAGCCCCAGAGCCGCTTCTTTCGCAGCTACTGCCTCCTGAGAAATACGGGCGCCCTGAAGCATTTCCAGAGGACTTCCCGCAAAGCACATGATCGCATAATCAATCAGCGTAATCCCAATGAGGGTAGGGATGGCAATGAGAAGCCGTTTTATAATATATTTTTTCATTCGTTCTTTTCTACCTCCAAAACAGCAGGGTCACAGGCCGCCAGATGGGTACTGCCCGGGCGGACAGGACGAAGCGGTACCTCTGTACTGCTGCATTCCGGCCTTTTCCTGAAACAGCGGTCTCTAAAGGGACAGCCCTTATCCTCTGCCTCTGGGATGGACGGTTCAAACGCCGATCCTTCACTGGTCTCACCCCAGTTTTCCTCCCTTTTTCTGGGATCCGGGACTGGCACCGCCCCAAGAAGGGTTCTTGTATAAGGATGGATCGGATGCTCAAACAGCTCACTGCTCTCCCCCGTCTCTACCAGTTTCCCCAGGTACATCACCGCAATACACCGGCTTACATAATTTACAGCCCCTAATCCGTGACCGATAAAAATACATGTCAGATCCAACTCCTTTTGAAGGCTTTTAAGCAGATTCAAAATCTGGGCCTGAATGGATACGTCCAGCGCGCTTACCGGCTCATCGCAGATTAAAAGCTTAGGCTCCAGGGATAATGCCTTCGCAATGCCGATCCTCTGGCGCTGTCCGCCTGAAAACTCATAAGGGTAACGGTCCAGAGCATTAAGCGGAAGGCCAACCAGCTCCATCAGGCGCTCCGCTTTCTTATGAATGGTGGTTCTGTCCGCCAGACCATGGTAAAGCATCGGTTCTGAAAGAATCTGAAATACCTGCTTTCTGGGATTTAAGGAGGAATAGGAATCCTGAAATACCATCTGGATCTCTGTGCGCACAGCACCAAAGCCTCTTCCTGCCTTTGCTGTAAGCTCCTGTCCCTTATACCATATACGTCCTGAATCAGGCTTCTCCAACCCGGCAATCAGGCGGCCAAGTGTGGATTTTCCACAGCCCGATTCTCCCACCAGCCCCAGCGTCTCTCCCGGATAAAGCTCCAGTGAAACATCGTCTGCTGCCCGAATCCATGAGGTGGGACGGCCGAAAATGGGCCTGTTCTGGGGATAATATTTTTTCAGATGCTCTACCTTAAGCAACGGCTCTGTGTTTTTATAGGCTTCTGTCACTGTGCTCTGCCTCCTTTACCCACCAGCACCGTACCCGGTGAAGGGTCTGTGCTCCTTCGGGATTTATTTCGGTCAGCTCCTGAAAAGCTTCGCAGCCCTGCTTCCTGCCGGGACAGCGGTCTCTGAAACGGCAGCCTGTCATCTGTCCATAATCCTCAGGAACTGTTCCTTCTATAGCCTGCAGCATTTCATCCTGATTCTGTTTCATGGATGGAACCGCAGCCAGCAATGCCTTTGTGTAGGGATGGGACGGATGGTCAAAAATCTCAAATACCGTCCCTTCCTCGATAATCTGTCCTGCATACATCACCATAACCCGGTCTGCCATCTGAGCTACCAGGCCCATATCATGAGTAATCAGCAGCAGCGACATATGAAGCTCTCTTTTTAAGGAACGCAGCAAATTCATAATCTGGGCCTGGATAGTCACATCCAGAGCTGTTGTAGGCTCGTCTGCAATGAGCAGCGACGGCTGGCAGGATAAAGCCATCGCAATCATCACACGCTGGCGCATTCCGCCAGAAAGCTGGTGGGGATATTTTTTCATCACAGCCTTACCGTCTCTGATCCCCACTTTGTTCAGCAGTTCAAAAGCCCGCTGTCCGCGTTCCTCTTTTCCCAGTTCTGTATGAGCCTTTAATCCCTCTTCCAGCTGAAGCCCGATGGGCAGAACCGGATTTAAGGAGCTCAATGGGTCCTGAAAAATCATGGACAGCTCTTTTCCGCGAATCAAATCCAGCTCCTTCCGGTTCATTTTCAGAAGATCCCTTCCATTAAAAAGGATTTCTCCCTGGGAAACCCTGCCGCCCCGGCCCAAAAGTCCCATAACAGCCAGAGAAGTGATGCTTTTTCCGCAGCCGGACTCTCCTACCAGACAGACCGTCTCTCCCTGATCCACAAAAAAATCAATCTGATCTGTACCAATGGTATTTCCGCGCTCTCCGGCAAATGAAACCTGCAGGCCGCGCACCTCCAAAATATGTGACATTCCTATCTCCTTTTTCAGCTTTTGCACTGAACCCACATTCCCCGGCAAAAAACTTTGCCGGGGAACGGGTAACAGCATATAGTCAATTACATTAGAACCGCATTACATTCAGCCTGTGATATCCCACTCTTCCACATGGTTAAAGAAGCCGTATACAGTGGGATTTACTCCTGTCAGACGTTTGTTTTTTGCAGCCATGGTACGGATCACATAGGCAGAAAACATAGGCACATCTTCCTGCATCTGACGATCAATGATACCATACCGTTCTCTTAATTCCTCTCTGTCGCTTAACAGTGCAATTTCAGACAATGCTTCCTGTACCTGTTTACTGGTATAACCGGTCCAGCTTCCCTCTCCGCCTAAAAGCCATGCAATATCTACATAGGGATCTACCGGCGGATAGGTATACTGCACTGCCATAATATCAAAATCACCGCTTCCTGCAGTGCTCATAAGCGTATTGATATCCATAGTACGGATCTCCGTCCGGATTCCCACAGCCGCCCACTGGGCCGCTATTACGGAAGCCGCATTTACAAAGGTGCTGTCTCCGGAATCAATGTAAAAACGAAGGGGCTCCGATGGCGTCCAATTGCTTGCTTCCAGAAGCTCCTTTGCTTTTGCCGGATCGTAGGAAACCGGTTCAAGAGACGGATCATAATAGGGGCCTGCAGTGGAAAGGAAGCCGTCCACCACTTCTCCATTTCCCTTTAACAGCTGCTCTAAAATCTGATTTCTGTCAATAGCATACAGGAGCGCCTGACGAAACTTCTGATCCGGTACGTTTTTCGTATTGATAAACACGGACTGGTTGGTAATGGCGTCGCCAAAGCTTGTCTCCACCGTTTCCAGCGCTTCCAGACTCTCATAATCTTCCAGCGGAATGGCGCTCATAGTGTTCTGCGTAATATCGATCTCTCCGGACTGAAGCCCTGCGTAAAGCTGGCTTCCCTCCACAATACGGATATTCAGCTTCGGAATTTTGGGCGCTCCCTTCCAGTATGCCTCATTTGCCTCATAGGATACATAGTGATCCTTATCAAAGGCAGTAACGCGGTAAGGGCCGCTTACTACATCCGGGTTTGCAAACCATCCATGGGAGGCCAGCTCTGTCTCAGGAATCTCTCCGATCACATGCTTAGGGAGGGGCATAAGATACCGGGCATAAGAATTCTGAAAGGTAACTAAGGACATGGGCTCCTTTGTTGCAAAGCGCACTGTCTTATCATCTACCTTTGTGATTCCTTCTATATGGTCAGCTCCCATTTCCACAAATCCGTCATCTCCCACGCCTTCAAATACATAATACATCATGGCTGTATTGGCAATAGCCGGACTGCACAGGCGCAGAGCCGTATACACCACATCATCTGCAGTTACCGGCTGACCGTCAGACCAGACTGCCTTATCATCAATGTGAACCAGAAAATGCTTCTCATCCTCTGCTGTAATGGAGTCTGCCAGCATGGGCTCAAACTCCATATTGGCATCCAGCTCTATCAGAGGAAGAAACATCAGGCCGGTAGCATATTTATTGATTTCTACACCATCCATCAGGAGGGGATTCAGGGTATTTACCGTCCCTGTTACTCCCACATTTACAATCTTTTCCCCTGTGGCCTGAGCAGGCTTTTCTGCAGCTGCCTCCTGTCTGGCAGACTGGCTCTGGCTTTCACTGCTTCCGGTACCTCCTGCACAGGCTGTCAAGGACAGCGCCATGGCAGCAGAAAGAACTGCCGCAAGACATTTCCCTGTAATTTTCCTATATTTTTCCATAATGTCCTCCTGGGTGTTATGTTTGCACACTATTCATAGTAACTTAGTATGGTTTTATTTATAGCATCCGGAGGGAAAAATGTCAATACTGGTGAGACAGCTGAAAGCGCCGCTCACTGACTGGAGATTTTTACTTTTTAATTTCTTATATAAAATCGAACAAATTCATCTGACGGATCACCTGCTTTTCTGAGCCCGGAGCCTTTTGCCTTAAAGCTGCATTTTCCGGGATTTCCTTAAGAAATGCAGATGGCTCCCCGGAGGTCACAAGGATCAGCTCTTCCTTTGCCCGGGTCATCCCCACATAGAGCAGGCGGCGTTCCTCCTGTAAATCTGCGTCTTCTAAGGGAATGGAATGCTTCCTTACTCCCATAATAATCACTGCCGGAAATTCCAGTCCCTTTGAGGCGTGAAGCGTCATCAAAGACACCGCATCTGCCGTATAGCGCTTTGCTCCGCAGCGCTTTAAGTCTCCTTCTTCTCCATATTCCAGACATTCCAGAAACTCCTTCATGGTTCTGTAAAATAATGTCATAGAATACAGCTTGGACAATGATTCATTTTCCTCCAACCCCCGGTCTGATATCCAGCTTTTTACAAGTTCTCCGGGCTTCTTCTTCATACGGGAGCTGTATTTTTCCCTGAGAGCTGCGTATATCTCTTCTCCCAGGGTATTTTTAAGTCTGAGCTGCCCCCTGTCTGCTTCTTCCCGATCAGTTTCTCCCTCATAACAGAGAGTTCTGAAAAATGTCAGTGTTTCCTGTACGGTATCCTCCTCCAGAAACGTGCCTCTTCCTGTAACAATATAAGGGATTCCCTCTGTTTTCAGATATTCCTCCATTGCCTCTGCCTGACGGTTGGTTCTGCATAAAATAGCAATATCGGAAAAGCTTCTTACCTGTCTGGCCTCCGAAAGCTCCCGTCCCTGAGCATCCAGCATATCAATGCCCCCTATGAGGCGGTTGATCTCTCGAACTGCGAAAATCCCCTCTGCACGCCTTCCTCCAGCCTGAACAATACGCACTGGAAGCCCTTTTCCCGCCGCAGCATTTAAGTGTCTCTTTTCTCCCGGATTGCAGGAAATCAGAGCGCAGGCCGCCTCTGTGATCTGGACAGAAGAACGGTAATTTTCCGTCAGCCGGATTACCTGTGTATCAGGAAGTTCCTTTAAAAGATCATCAAAACAGCCCGGAGCCGATCCTCTGAATCCATAGATAGACTGATCCGGATCTCCGATTACAAACAGTTCCTTTCCATCTCGGTTCCATTCCCGAATCAGACGGTACTGAATGGGGCTTATATCCTGAAATTCATCTACTAAAAGATATTTAAAATGGGAACAGAAACTGCGGGCAGCTTCATTTTCCTCAAGAAGAAGGCTCAGGGCCTCTGTCAGAAGGCTGTCAAAATCATACAGCGACCGCTCTCTCATGCGCTGCTTAAAAAGTGTAACAGCACTGCTTCCGTTTTCCGTCCTTTCGCCTGAAGCAGCCTCCAACAGCTGAGCCGGCGTAAGATTCACCCCCAATTCTCTCAGCACTTCCTCTGCCAGCTCCTCCTGCTCCTGTCTGGATGCAATCTGAACCTCATATCCGGCTTTCCTTAACAAAGCCAGACAGATAGAGTGAAACGTCCCGGTTTGGAGCTGGCTTACACCTCTGCGGTGAGGCATTTCCCTGTGAAGACGCTCTTTCAACTCCCCGGCGGCCTGATTTGTAAAGGTTACTGCCGTTATCTCACCTGCCTTTACTCTCCTTTTTTCAAGGAGACAACGGATTCTGGCTGTGAGCGTACCTGTTTTTCCCGTACCGGGTCCTGCAATTACTGTGACAGAACGTGCCGGAAGCTCAGCTGCCCGGCGCTGCTGTTCATTAAGGCAGTCGAGAAAATCCATTTCCTGTTCTGATGAAGAGGAAATCATAAGGGTTCTGGAGGATTGAACCTCCTCCTCTTCTGCATCGTGAACTACTGCCCTGCGTTCCGTTTTCTTCTCCGCATCGATTGCAAACAGATCTCCAAAGCTCATCTGACCGTCCGGATTTGCAATCTCATCCGGTTCAAACAGCCTGATCGTTCCATATTCTCCATCAAACCCCGGAAGACGTTTTACCCTGCCTTCCCGCAGACGGCGGATGCCCTCAGAGATCAGATGACCGGAATGGCTGCGGATCTCTTCAATGGGAAGAGTTCTTAATATATCAAACTCGTTTCCCAGTTCATCCACCATTTTACGGTACTCCTCCTGAACCTTTTTTGAAGCAGCCGACCGGCCGGTAGATGCAGCGATCACCTCCGCAAGAGGCACCAGACGTTCAAAGGCTTTTCTGCCCTCCGGAATAAATCCCTCCGGCCGGTCTGCCAGCTGGTCAATTCGATGGGAAACACCCATAGTAAGCTTCTTGTGACACACAGGACAAATTCCTCCATACCCTTCCGCCTCAGACGGACTCAGACATATGTGGCATTTTCTGTGTCCGTCAAAATGGTATTTCCCCTCTTCCGGAAAAAACTCAATAGTGCCTTCCAAACCTTCTCCCGTCTCAACAGCCGTTTTCAATCCCCTGTAAGATAATTCACAGCTTAACAGATTAGCCTCCCGTCCCAGCTTAGCCGGAGAATGGGCATCTGAATTGGAAATGAGCTGAAAACGGTCCAGAACAGAAAGACGCCAGTTCATAGGGGGATCTGAAGAAAGCCCTGTTTCCACCGCGTGAATATAGGGCGTCAGCTCTCCAAAGCAGTCCTCCACCCGGTCAAAACCGGAAAATGCACCGAACATGGAAAAATGAGGCGTCCAGATATGGGCCGGAATCAGCATTCCTTCCGGGCAGATCTCCAGCATAATTTCCAGAAGATCATGGCAGGAAAGTCCAAGAATAGGCCGCCCATCGGAATGGATATTTCCAATCGTTTCCAATTTTGCTGACAGCTTTTGGGCATCCTCCAGACTGGGAAGGAGAATCAGACTGTGAACTTTTCTCACCTTTCCGTCCTGTTTGTAAATGGAGCTGATCTCTCCGGAAACAACAAAACGTGGCGTATCTGTCCCTGACCGCCGTCCACTCTCTGACCTGTATTCGTCCTTCAGGCGGTACAGTCCGTCCTCTGCCCTGACCAGCTTCTCATACAGCTCTTCACGCCAGGCCGGATGGGTAAAATCCCCGGTTCCTAAAAGATGTATTCCCTTTTTTCCCGCCTCCAGATCCAACTGCTCCGGTGTCAGCTCCCGGCTGGTGGCTCTGGAATATCTGGAATGAATGTGAAGGTCTGCAATGTACATATCTCTTTCTCCCTGTCACTATTTAATCATCTAACAACTCCATTAAGGTATTGTACAGTATTTTCATATCTACGGGTTTAGCTACATGGCCATTCATTCCGGCACTTATGGATTTCTGCACATCTTCTGCAAATGCATTTGCAGTCATAGCCAGTATCACCATTGTCTTCGCCTCCGGATGGGACGAACTGCGGATTTTGCGCGTTGCCTCATAGCCATTCATAACAGGCATCTGTATATCCATTAAAATAGCATCGTATGTTCCCGGAGCACTGTTTTCAAACTCTTCCACTGCCTGCAGCCCATTCTCCCTCAAAACACAGGTTGCTCCCCACATCTGAAGAAGTTCTGCCAGAATTTCTGAATTGATCGCATTGTCTTCTACCAGAAGAAAATGTCTTCCTTCCAGCGATTCCTCCGGTATGCATTCATCCGCATTGGGGGAACGCTTCTGCTTTCCGTCTGCTACAGCAAATTCCAGTTCAATCTCAAACATCGTTCCCTGATGAAGCTGGCTTTCTACCCGGATTTTACCCCCCATAAGATCTACAAGCCCCTTTGTAATACTCAGTCCCAGACCTGTTCCCTCTACTCTGTTCACCCGTTCACTGCGGCAGAAGGGCTCAAATAAATGGCTGATAAACTCCTGTGTCATACCGATTCCCGTGTCGCTGATGACAAAACGATACCTTACTCTTCCACTTTCAGATGACGGAATTTCCTCCGTCCTGAACCGAACGCTTCCGCCTTCCATGGTGAATTTAAATGCATTGCTGAGTATGTTGATTAAAATCTGTTTTATCCGTAAGGCATCCCCCTGAAAATACAGATGCTGTATCTCTCCCCGCTCAACCATAAATTTCAGTCCCGCATCCTTTGATGGGGAAGCCATAATAGAGGAGATCTGATCCAGAAGTTCATCAATATGAATAACCTGCACATTCATATGCAATTTGGACTGTTCAATCTGGCTCATATCCAGAATATCGTTAATCAAACTCAGCAGATGCTGAGAAGATACCGAAATCTTTTTCAGATAATCCTCCACCTTCCGGGAATCCGAAAGATTGGCCTGCGCAAGGGTTGTCATTCCCACAATAGCATTCATAGGGGTACGGATATCATGGCTCATGGAAGACAGAAAATCACTCTTAACCCTGCTTGCCTTTTCTGCCTCTGACAATGCCTTTTCCAGATCATACTTCACTTTTCTTTCTGCTGCAAGCATATCGGTTACGTCCGTCCGCACCAGACAGATTCTTCCAAGACTCAGATCAATGGCGGAAATAATCATATTTTTAGTCTGGATTTCATTGCTTCCATTATTTACAGAATACCGGAACGAATAGGACCCTCCGTCCTTCAGTCGGCTGACCATCTTCCCCGGGTCCAGCATATCCCTTACATATGCTTTCTCCGTATCCACCACAAGCTCCTCAACCACCCGTCTCACCCGTTCCATCAGGCTTCCCTGAGCTTCTGTTATATTATGGTCCCCGCCGCTTACGACTTTATACTGATCATTTATCAAATCCACATCTGCAACCAGGTCATAATTTAAAGATGACAGCATTCGGATAATTCTGTCCTGTATTGTCTTTTCCGTAATATCTGTAACCGTTAAAATACCCGTTATATCTCCCGTATCCGGGGTTTCCACAAGATTCACCTTAAACTGTACGTATCTTCCCTGTGGACAATTCGGAAGCTTCACAAAACATGGCATCAGAACTTCCTTTATTCCATTTTCAAAAGCCCTGATAGACGGTTCATTTAAATATTTTTCATAAAACAGGCTCCGCTCCGCTTCTGACGCCACCAGAGTTCCAATTCCTGTAAAAAAATCCTCCCGCTTATCACCAAACCGTTCAAGAAGTCCGGAATTGGTACGGTCTTCAATCTCAATAATCTTATTTTTTGTGATATTGCAATGCCCTAAAATCAGTGTGTTGGGATCTGTTATCAAATAATGCTGGAAAATCTGCTCCCTGTACTGAAGCCTTAATCTCTCCTGCATTTCCCTCTCTTCTGTAATGTCATGATAATCCGCATAAACCATGGCATCCCCAGCTTCACACTGAATAACGGAAAATTTTGTATTAACCCAGATATAACCGCCGCTCCCCTTCTTCAGCCGGTATTGAAGCGCTTCTTTGTCACAGTTTTCACGAATACAGCGGTCTAATGTCTGTTTTACATATTCCTGATCATCCGGATGGACACCTGAAAGCGCATTTGTCTTATACATATCCCAGGCTTCTTCCATAGACATATCAACCATCTCGGCAAATCCATCGGACAGATACTCCGGAGTCAATCCCCCATTCAGCCCATGGTGAACAACAGCAACACCGCCCGGAAGGTACTTCAAAACTGTTTCAAAATATTTTTCCAGGCGCTCCTTCTCTCTTTTCACCGTTGCTTCTTCGGTTATATCTCTCACATATTTTATATATGCAGGCGCTCCGTTCCACTCTGCTTCTTTAAAATGTGTAGCATAGCAGCGTCCCTCCTCTTCATAACTCGTCTCACAGGGCATTTCCTCTGCTCCCCCCATCTTCATCGTACAATGGGAACAGGGCTCCTTTTTATTATAAATATGCTCATAACATTTAGGTGTATTCTGCCCTTCCTCATTCCAGAATGCACGTTTAAAACCATTTACATAAAGAAGATCATAATTTTCTTTATCAATCACATAAATGTTGTCTGCATTTTCACTGGCTATGCTCTGGAACAGCTGGGTTTCCTGGGACATTCCCCCAAAAAGGAGACAGTATGTTGTTCCATCCTCCCATCCCTCTATTTTATACCACTTTAAACAGCTTGTTTTCTCTTTGACCGGAGAGTAAACTTTGATCCCTATATGCCTGGACTTTGCGGACATAATTGCATGCTCCACTTCCATTCTGTCCTCGTCACACAAAAGCCCCAGGGCATCTTTTCTGAAATGCAGATCAAAATACGGCATATCATACCCTAAGAGCTGCACCACTTTTTCCGGACAATATTGGAAACAAAATTTTTTTTGTTCCTCATTATAAATGGCTACCGCACCACAAAATGCATCCAGAATTTTTTCCCCCATACGGTCCATTCTGCTGTTCCCTCCTAAACATTTGCTTTCCTGTCAGTTTTGCTTCCTGATTTAATCATACCACATTTTTACTTTCTGTGGGTATCGTAATATCACGGAATTTTATTACTGCCCCCAATCTCCTTCCCCCACTTCCATTGCTTACAAATCTCACCAGTGGAATTTCAGATTTTTCCAAAATTTGATTCTTCCATTCATCTCTTACTGCCTGGGCCATTCCTTTATGATATGTGACTCCATCTGCCTTAATAGCTAATACTGGGTTCTTACATAGCTTTGCACATGCAGAGTGACATGGTTTTTACTACCCCCAGTGACAGTAAAATGAGATTTCAATCCACACTCTGCCCAAGCAGAGTGACAGCAAATCCAACCAAATTAATTCCCATATTTTTCAGTATTTTTACTAGCTTTCTCAGTTGATTTTACCTCAATGCAATTTTTCATCGCATGTTTCTATCTCCTCGGACAACATTTTGTGCACCTTTGCAGATGCGAATCCCACAGCCTATTTGTGTGAGCTTCATATCCGCACCTGCAGCCATATCATAGTATTCATTACAATATCCTCTGGAATCACCCTATCCTATCTGCATTTTTTCCTCTGCTTTCTTAAACGTTTTTCTCTTATCTTTCCACCCGTTCCAGCTTCACAACACATTCTACATGATAAGTTTCCGCAAACATATCCACCCCAATCGCATCTCCATGCACACGATACCCAAGCTTCTTCATATACCTCAAATCCCTTGCCAATGTCTCAGGATTACATGAAATATACACTACCCGGTCAGCTCCCATTTTCTTAACAGAATCCATAAAAGCCTCTGTACTTCCGCTTCTTGGAGGGTCCATGATAACCACATCGGCCCGGTCTCCCCGTTCCGCCATATTTACCATAAAACGACCGGCATCATTGCAGTAAAAACGGATATTGGAAATCTGATTCAGCTTTGCATTATTCACAGCATCACGAACCGCATCCTGATTTAGCTCCACTCCGATCACCTGCCCTGCCTGACGGCTGGCTATTATACCAATGGTACCGATGCCGCAGTACGCATCCAATACCGTTTCCTTTCCTGTAAGTCCTGCCAGCTCAATCGCCAGATTATAGAGCTTCTCTGTCTGCACCGGATTCACCTGATAAAAGGATTTTGAAGAAATACGGAAGGTACAGCCGCAAAGCTGGTCTGTGATATACCCCTTTCCGTAAAGAACCTGCTCCCGGTCTCCCAATACCATACTGGTTCCCCGGCCATTGATATTCTGGACAATGGTTGTGATCTCCGGGTGCTTTTCCCGAAGTGCCTTTACAAAATTATTCTTTGATGGGAATACCGGTGATGCAGTAACCAGTACCACCATGATCTCTCCTGACTGAAATGCCTTCCGGATCAGAACATGGCGCAGGAGACCATATCCTGTATCCTCATCATAGGTCCGGATTTTAAAGGATTTGAGCATTCCCCGAATGGTTCCGATGATTTCATCTGCCTTTTCATCCTCAATCAGACATTTCTCCACAGGCACTACGATATGGGTATTTTCCTGATAAATTCCAGAAATAATGTTTCCTCTGCGGTCGCGGTCAAAAACAGCATGGACCTTATTTCTGTAATGAAATGGATCTTCCATCCCAATGACAGACTGTACTTTGCAGATTCCCTTTAATGTCTCTTCCAGCTGCTTCTTTTTCAGCGCCAGCTGCTGGCTGTAAGGCATATCAAGCAGCTGGCAGCCGCCGCATTTTTTACTTACAGGACAGAGGCTTTTCTGTTTTTTTTCTGATGCAGCAGTTCTTTCTCCAGCCTGTTTTTTTTCGGGTGTTCTCACATCTTTCCTGCTGTTTCCAGCATTCTTTCTCTTAATATATAAGCTTCGTTCCCGTTTTTCCATATATTTCCAAATTCTCCCTTTTCATAAATTTATCATATTCTTTCTCATCTGCTATCGACATTTTATCACAGATTCCTTATAATGTGTAACAAAACCACTGACATCGCAAAACATCAATAAGAGGTATTCTCATGACAAATCCATTGCAGCCACAAATATCATGTTATATTAACCCTGTTATCCATACCGGACGGCCTGATGATACGTCTGACCGCCTTCCCAAAGAACTGCGAACCTACGATCTTCTGGACTCCCTGCATATTTCCTATCAAAGGGTGGATCATGATGCTCTTCCTACCATTGAAGCATGCAGACAGGTAGATGAGCTTCTTAAAACTCCCATGTGCAAAAATCTTTTTCTCCGCAATACCCAGAAAACTGCCTTTTATCTTCTCCTGCTTCCCGGTGAAAAAAAGTTTAAGACAGCCGCCCTGTCTAAGCAGATCGGAAGCGCCCGCCTGTCCTTTGGAGAACCGGAATTTATGGAACAGCTGATGGATCTGACTCCCGGTTCGGTTACGGTTCTGGGTCTTATGAATGATACCGAAAATAAGGTCCGCCTTCTCATTGACCGGGACGTAATAGAAAATCATGCTTTTATCGGCTGTCACCCCTGTATTAACACCTCCAGCCTTAAATTAAAAACACAGGATCTGATTACAAAAATTCTGCCTGCGATTCATCATGATTATACTCTGGTCGATCTTCCCGATATGAAATAGGCCAGCGCTGTCCAATGTTTTACGCAGCGCAGCAATCATTCATCTAAAAAGAGACGCCCTTCACCTTTAAAAAGCGTGAAACGACGTCTCTTTTTGTTACAGAAAACACCCGTGTAATGAAATTGTATTAAATCGCAGCCGTTACCTTTTTAAGCCACTCTTTTTCGTCCCCTTCCAGATACGGGCTGATTTTCTCATAAACCTCCTTATGGTATGCATTAAACAGTTCTACATCCCGCTCTGTCATCAGATTTCTGTCCACGGCATCCACATCAATGGGAACAAATGTCAGGAATTCAAACTTCATAAACTGACCGTACTCATTTTTCTCATCCTTTTTGCAGAGAATCAGATTCTCTGTACGGATTCCATGCTTTCCTTCAATATAAAGTCCCGGCTCGTCAGAGGTAATCATTCCTTCCTCCAATACGCCATTGTCACAGCGTTCAGGAACCATTTTGTAACGGATTCCATTGGGGCGCTCATGGACGTTCAGAAGATATCCCACACCATGTCCGGTTCCATGGTCAAAATTCAGTCCGCGGCTCCAGAATGGCTCTCTTGCCACATAGTCCAGACTTAATCCACGGCATCCGTACAGGAACCGTACTGCCTGCAGACGAAGCATACTGATGAGAACCAGAGTAAAATGTTCCTTTTCCTCTGCCGTCAGCTCTCCCAGTGCAATGGTTCTGGTAATGTCTGTGGTTCCCTCGTAATACTGACCGCCGGAATCCACCAGATAAAAGCTTTTTGCATCTAAAACAGTATTGCTTTCTTCAGTAGCGGAGTAGTGGCACATGGCCGCATTGGGGCCGTAGGCGGAAATCGTATTGAAACTGGGCTCAATATATCCTTCCTGCTCCTTTCTGAAGCCCTCCAGCTTTTCAGCTGCGCTTATCTCTGTAATCGTTTCTTTTCCGATCTGATGCTTTAACCAGTACATAAATCTGGTTACTGCGATGCCATCCTTGATATGGGCCTTCTTCTCATTCTCCACTTCTATCGGATTCTTTTTAGCTTTTGCCTCTGCTGTGGGATTCATCCGGTCAATGATCTCATTCTGGACTGCCATAGCCTGATACAGGGCATAATTTCCCTTTTCCCGTTCAAAGAGCACCTTTTCTCCCTGAAGCGTTCCTGCTTCCTTATAAATGTCATTGTATGGAAGAATAACAACGCCCATCTGTTCCAGATATCCCCGCACCTCATCATTGAGCACAGCCTCATTGATGAAAAGACGAACCTCATCCATAGTAATCATCACATAGGAAAGAACCACCGGATTGTAGGAAATATCATTTCCCCTGATATTTAACAGCCAGGCAATATCATCCAGAGCCGTAAGTACATGAACTGTGGCATGAACCTTTTTCATAGCGGTTCTTACATCTGCAATCTTATCTACCGCAGCCTTTCCAGCATACTTTTCTTCCAGAATCCAGGCCGGTTCACTTGAAAGCTCCGGGCGCTCCTGCCAGATCATTCCCACCAAATCCTCTGTACAGGCAATACGGGCGCTCTTTTCCCTTAAATTTTTCTCCAGACTTAAACCGGTAAGTGAATTTACTACCCTTCCGTCAAAGCCCAGACAGCCGCCTTCCGGTACATTTTCCTCCAGATATTCCTGTACAGACGGAACACCCTCCTGCCCCATTTTCATCATTTTTACACAGCTGCCTTTTAATTCTGCGGCAGCCTGAACAAAGTATCTTCCGTCCACCCACAGACATGCCTCGTTCATGGTAATTACCGCTGTACCTGCTGATCCGGTAAATCCTGTAAGATATTTTCTGCATTTGAAATATTCTCCCACATACTCGGATTCATGAAAATCAGCCGTGGGCACCAGATAGGCGTCTATCCGGCGTTCTTTCATTTTCTCTCTTAAATTCTGGATTCTTTCATCTGTTATATGCATCGTTCTTCCTCCTGTCTCTTTCCTTAAGCTTTTCTCAGCGCATCCTCAATGGCTGCACCTATACCTTCATTATACGTCGGTTGGGCCCGCATTGCAAATGACATCTGCTCTGCTGTAAGTCCATTTGCAATTGCAGTAGCAATTTCCCCGATCATATCCGTTGCTCTGGGACACATCATCTGCGCTCCTACAATCGTATTGCTGTAAGCTTCAAACACCAGCTGAATAAAGCCATCCTGCTCCCCGGAAATAATGGAACGTCCATTTTCCTCCATGGAAAAATGACCGCACCGCACCTTAAGCCCCCGCAGACCAGCCTCTTCCTCTGTCAGACCGACAGTGGCAATCTCCGGGTCTGTATAAATGCAGTTAGGCACAATAGGAAGAGAAACATACATACCGCTGGGCACAGACTGAAGCCGTATGGTATGAGGACGCCCTGCAATCTTTTCCACTACATAGGTTCCCTGAGCCGCCGCTACATGAGCCAGCTGAATATCCGCGCACACATCTCCAATGGCATAAACGCCCGGTTCACTCGTCTCAAAGCATGGCGAAACCGCAATCTTTCCATTTTTCACCTCAAGACTTACATCCGGCCCGCAAAGTCCCTGTATATCCGGCTTGCGTCCAATCGCCATCAAAACCTGACCGGCTCTGGTCCGAACAGCCTCACCCTCGCCATTTGGAGTAATCACACAGTTTAAACCATTTTCCCCCTGGAAAAGCTCTGTGACTGTGGCATCGCAGTAAATCTGAATACCCTTTCTGCGAAGTACCCGCTCAAGAGCTGCTGACATTACATCATCCATAGGAGCCATGAGATGCTTTTTCTTCTCCACAATGGTCACATTGGAACAGAGATTGTTAAACATTGTGGCGAATTCCACAGCAATCACTCCGCCTCCCATAATAGTCAGCCGGTCAAAATTCCAGCTTTTTGCCGCCAGAAGCCGGTCGCTGTTCCACACCCCCGGAAGATCTGCACCGGGAATGTCATTCATCACCGGAACCGCCCCTGCTGCCAGAATCACTGTCTTTCCCTCAAAAAATTCCCGGCCTCCCTCTGCCAGCTCCACTTCTACCGTACGTCCCCTGCGCAGAGTTCCCTTTCCGTATATGACCTCCACATGATTCTTCTGAAACAGTCCCTCAACACTTCCCCGATATCTGTCTACCGCCTTCTTTTTATAGGACTGCATTTTTTGAAAATCAAAGGAAATGAAATCTGTAGACACTCCAAATTCATCGCTGTTCTGCATCATCCGAAACATTTCAGACGCATACAAAAGCGCCTTCGTTGGGATACATCCCCTGTTTACACAGGTACCTCCTATCTTTTTCGCTTCAATCACAGCCACCTTAAGGCCAAATTCTGCTGCCCTAAGAGCAGCCGTATAACCTCCCGGGCCAGCGCCAATTACTACTACATCAAACTGTCTTGCCATTTCTCTTCTCCTATATCCATCCAAAATGCCGGCAGGCATTCCATACTCCATCCTGGTCTATGGGATCTGTCACATAATCCGCAGCCGCTTTCAGTTCATCAACAGAATTTCCCATCGCAATGCCAACCCCTGCTTTGGAAATAATCTCATAATCATTCATACTGTCTCCAAATGCCACTGTCTGTTCCATTTTAACTCCATAATACTCACAGAGACGCCTTAATCCCTCTGCCTTGGAGGATACTTTTTCTACTACATCCGCTCCCAGTTTTCCCGCAAACATGGGAAACTTACATTCCGGAAACTGCATTTCAAGTTCAAAAATATTTTCCGGTCCACCTATATATGCCAGAGTACGTACCGGAAAATCCATCAGATCCATAGGATTCTTAAATTGACGGCTTGTTTCCCTCCAGCGCAGCAAATCTACTTTTTCCACTTCCTTTGGTGCAGTATAATAATCTCCATTTTCCATGGTAACACCAAGAGCGATCCCCTTCTGTAATCCAAAGGTCAAAAGCCGTTCCAGAAGCTTTTTATCCATTGTATGCTCATATAAAGTCTTTCCCTCTGCCACAACACGGGTTCCATTCATATGAATGACTGCATCCGGGCGGATCTGATCTCTGTACCCTATGCTCAGTGGAAGATCCATATTTCGACCGCTTGCTACCACAATCACACTGTCCTGTCTCAGAATCTCCAATGCTTTAAGTGCACTTTCTGTGATTTTCCATGTCTTATGATCCAAAAGGGTCATATCCAGATCAAAACTAATGATCCGTTTTCTCATTCTGCTCATTTATTCTGTCCTTTCCCATTCTAAGCTGGTTCCATCCAGTTGTGTATTTCACAAAAAACATATTTTTTCAAAAAAACACTTTTCAAAATAAAAAATATGTGCTATAATACAATAGTTCGTTCGATACGGAGTATGGCGTAGCTTGGTAGCGCGCTCGGCTGGGGGCCGAGAGGTCGCAGGTTCAAATCCTGTTACTCCGATTTTTCCTTTAAAATCAAGGGTTTTCGATGATTTTTATCATTGAAAGCTCTTATTTTTTTGATTACCTTGATTACCTTTTGATTACCCATGATTACCTTTCTGGCTCCTAATGATTACCTCGTCTTCGCAGATTATAAATTTAATTGGCTATCGGCATTTTTTTATTAATCTGAGAAATAATCTGTGCCTTTTCCCTGATTCCACTCATGTCATATGTATAATACATATCATTTACTTCTTCTGAATGGCCTAAAATAGAAGCTGCCATCACAGCCGGAACTCCGCTGCACCTCATTTTTGAATTAATCGTTCTCCGGCAGGCGTGGATTCCCTTTTCTCTGATCTTCACCTGTCTGCATTTATTTTTAATGCAGGAAGATATAACCGGGGCATGGATTCTTCCTTCCTTATTTGAAAAGACCCACTCTGAAATCCAGCCTGACCGGGCTTCCGCTTTTTTAATACGCTCCAGAAGATCTTTTATCTCCGGTGTCAATGGGAACTGCCTCTCCATACCATTTTTAGTGATAGAAATATAGTATTCTTTTGTTTTCCTGTTATACTTCTCTGACTGGTCGACCAAAATGTATTCATCTGTAATTTTACTCCAGGTAAGGGCTGCTATTTCCCCCACTCTCATTCCAGTCATACAGGCAAACTCTACTGCGTATGTAGGGATATAATCCGGTTTACTCTCATAATCCCTCCCAAACTGCCGAAAAAGCTTTTTCATATCCTCATCGGATATAACCCGCTCCTGTGGCTTCTTCCTTATGGTTATACAGTGTTTGTAGAATTGCTTTGCTTCCATTTCTTCCATCGGTTTTTCCGAAATAAAATGATTCTTTTTCGCGCTGTTGAATGTATTTTTTAAATAGCCGAACAACGTCTTGGCTGCCTTCTTGCAAAGCTCCTGCTTTTTAATCGTTTGATTAATAAAGATCAGAATATCCTCTTCTGTGATTGCTTCAATCGGCATTTGGCTAAATTCCGTTCCTTCAAAATACCGCTTATAGTCCGTATCGTATTTGACTATGGAATTATCACAAAGTTCTTCATCTTTAGCCCTACGCCACTTAAAATAGGCATCCTGAAATGTTACCGGTTCTTCTTTCTCCTCTAAATCCTGATAATATCGGATCAGAGCCTCTTCTAACCCCTCCTTTGTTTTATATTTCAGCAGCTTCCGTTCACTGCCAGAGTTAACGTATGTACGCCACTTACCGTCTTTTCCTTTCCATATCTTATAGGTATGCTGCTCCAGTTTTTCTTTTCGCTTCATATCTTCATATGTTTTCTGTAATTCCGACTCATCCATCTTACCATGCTCGATAAGATATTGCAACATACCGATTCTCGTGGTGTTCATATTTATATACAGGAGCCGGTGTACACCTTTATCCGGCCGGAGGCTCCAACTCCTTTCTTTAGATTTCTTACTATTTTAAATATACTCGCGGATCTTCGTGATATTTTTGTTAATATCTTGCCTCATTTCTTCATCAAAATATCCCATTCTCATTTTTTCAACATAATCATTCTCATATATTTCACACCCATCTTCATCTCTCTGCTCTTTTTCCCGAACAATCTGCTTCAGAATCGGATTTTTCAAATTAAGGCATATGCAATCCACTTTTTTGACATATGGTTCCCCATATCCCCAGTTATTACACATTTTGGGATATTGAAATTGCATATTATAGGTTCCGTCCGTTCTCTTTGATGCACATATAATCTCTGCAATACGTAATTTTCTATTTGTAACCTCACATTCCACTGTCCCTTTATAGTTGTACCTCTTTTTGAGTTCCAATATTTTTTGCGCCATCAAAGAATATAATTCCTTCACTTGTACAATACATACCGGATACCGATCACTTTCCCTGTCTAATTTTCCCCATGCAGTGGGATCAACTCGTTTTACGTCAGCAATCCAAAGTGCATTTTTATTTTCAGGCAACGCATACGCCACCTCGCTCCATCCTCCCCCATATTCTTTTATGACCTTTGCCGCCAAATATATTTCCAATTCTCCTTTTTCTATAATTTCCCTGAATGCATCCTGAATCAGTGCAATATCACCATCTACTTTTTGCTGGGTTGTTTTCAGCAATTTCAATGACAGTTTATCCACTGTTTCAATAAAACCTTTTGTATCAAAGGTCTCATCTGCATGGCAGTAGTGTGAAAAATCCCTGATAGCTTCTGCTGCTATTTGTAATGCGGTCATTGACTGCGCAAATCGGGATTGATTCCCGCCATAGAAATAACCCTTGTTATTTTTCCATAATTTTTCCCACGTTAATACGAGATTTTCCCAATATTGGTTATCTGAAGCTTTAATACAAAGGAACTGGCAAAAATGCGCCATAAAATCTGCCAATAGCGTTGGATTCTTCTGATATTTTCGAATAGCAGATGAAGCCTTCGTATTATTTATGAAATTTCCCATATCCAGATAAATCAGTCTGGCTATCGTTGATGCATATGTCTCCAGATATTCTCCGGTTATAATCACACTGCTGTAAAATCTTTCCTTCTGAAATTTACCGTTTAGCTCATCACCCTCTGCAGTGATACTGCAGTTCGAAAAAGAAAATTGCAGTTTCCCAAAATTCAAACTGTTCCAACCTATATTTCTTGATCTCCTTACCATCTCCTTTTTATTCAATGAATTTTTCAATTTTTGCAGTTTCTTCTTCAATTCTTCCACAGTTTCTTCAGCCGAATATATGTACAACTCATCCAGAACACTGCGTTTCAATAAATCACATAGCCTGAGTTCTTTGCGAAAATACACCAATTCCCTATTTTCGGAATCAGCTATGACTATTTCACAGTAAATTTCCGAACTGCTATCTGTATCCTGTACAATGATCGGAAATATCTCAATATTTTTTTGTGACATAAAATGCTACCCTCCTTGTTCTTACAAGAAGGATAGCATTTTATTTTTAAAATTCATGTGAAAATCAGGGATTAGTTTTTCCTGTTGATTTCTTCCTTTTCCAATAGTTTGAAATATGATTCTTTTAACATTCGCTCACACTGATGCATTTCTTTCAGCATACAGACCAAGCCATATAACGAGGCATGATTTAAAGCTTCATTCCACCAAAAACGCTGCTGTTTTATCAAATTATTGTATATTTCTTTATGTTTGTCTGTTGTGATTAACTGCAAACCATATTCATGAATTAAATATGCAAAATATACCTTCACCTCTTCCCTCTGCCACTTTAGCTCCCCTTCTCCTACATAACGTCCGCTTATCTTTCGATTTTCCTCGCTTTTACCCAAACATTTTCTAGGAAGATATACTCTTTTACCATCATACGCTCTATTTGAATGAAGCAAAATTGCTACTTCGATTGCTGCAATCGTAGTTCCGAGAGGAACCAGATACTCTTGATCTTCTGGTTTTCGGGTAATAAAATTAAGATCATAAATATTTTCCAGATAATCCATTGCCAATATCAAATGTTCTCTTTTTAGCTTTGCTTGAAGCCGTTCATCTATGCTTTCCTTTAACCATCGTCCATCCTTATGGTTTAACCATTCCTGAATATCTTCTATTTCTTTAAACAATTCTCTGCGCTTATCAAAATCGTCAATTCTGTACTTACCATTCATTCTGCTCCAGAGCTTATGTATCCGTTCTTCTGAAACTGTAATTTTAGCATCATCTAATTGCTTATACATTCATCATGCGCTGTCATCCAGTACGACTGCATAAGGATAATTTCATATACCAAAATCAATTCATAAGTATATATATACAAATCTTTTTTACATCTGTAGAAATGCGTATAATCCGGCATAAATGGCGGAGCATCTTCAAACGGAATAAAAATCACCGGATAATTTAAATTTCTTATACACATATTTGGGGTTAAATATAATTTTTTACGTTCTGTACTTTTTATATTTAATCTATCATAGGTATGAGAATACGTAAGTTCTTTTTCTCCCCCCTTTTCCGAAATAACTGCCATCAATCCAGAAAAATAATTTTCAACAGCAAGCGACTTTGCTCTAATATATATTACGGAATCATCAAAAAGTTTTACTATTTCTTTTTTCATTTCCAATGCCAATTGTTCTTTTATATATGCCAACCGCTCTCCATATCATGTTTTCTCCATTATGCTGATATTTTCCAAAGATTTTTTCTTCCATATGCTAAAGAAGCTTAAGTCATCCTCTGGATTAATGCGATAATTACCGTCTGAATCCAGACCCCAAAAACGATCTACACGAATAAAGAGTTTTACTAACTTCATCCATTCATATTGTTCACCATGATTAAACACGTCCGTTTCTTTTATTTGTAAAAAATCTTCCAGATTCTTTCGTACCTCTCCCTTTCTATAACGAACCAATTCGCTTACATCATATTTATCAGAAATACCCGGATATTCTTCTGCCAATTCATCCTGTACCTCACTCCACTTAAAACTGATATCTTGACTATGGCACCCCATCCTCTCCCACTACCAGACGGTCAATATCTGCCAGCATAAACGGATATTCTTTGCTCCGGTACATCTTATTGGAACGGCATACTCTTTTACCGGAAGCTTCCATAAACCGCCTTGCCACATATTCCTCCAAATCCCTTCCCTGCCTCATGGATTCACTGTCCGCTAAATTCAATTCATCGGAAATCTTATCATGATATACGCTCATAGGACTTGCATAAGGATTCAGACCGCAGACAGCACCTGCGTCCGAACCGCCAATCCCGCTTTTACGCAGGTACAGCCAATCCTCATGTGTCATATTTTTCGTTGAAATTGTCTCATACATCTCATTTTCCTCCCTCTACGCTGCCACACCGTTTTTATCCATCCGCTTGTGCTCCCGAAAGCTGTAAAATGATCCGTCCCCCAGAATAATATGATCCGCCAGAGGAATCCCCAATAATTCCCCTGCCTCTGTCAGCCGTGCTGTCAGCTTTTCATCATCCGGACTGGCCTCCGGATCACCTGACGGGTGGTTATGGAAGCACATCACATAGGCTGCCTGATTCAAAATTGCGAACTTAAATACATTTTTCACATCTACATAGCTTGCATTCAGACCGCCTACGGCTACAATCTCTGCCGCCATGGGTTCCATTTTTGAATTAAATGACAATACTGCTACAATCTCACGGTCAGAATATGCAAATATGGGGCTTACTGCCTCCACAGCCTCCTTTGGGCTTCGGAATCGTTTCATTCCACAAAGGCTTTTCTGTTCCTTCTCTACCTTCAAACGGATAATCCCAATCTTCTTTTTGGGAATCGGGCGTTCCATCATGCTTTTTATTTCCATTTCCGTTGTTTTCACCACCTCAAACTCCTTTCTAACGAAAAACAGGAAGCACTCACCATTTCGGCAGGCACTTCCTGTTTTTTCACTACTTATTTTAAGAAAATTCAAATTTGGGAATACCATAGATTGGGATTGTATAGATCGTTCCCCTGATTCCTCCATGGGTATTTCCCTTGGCATATAAAATATAGTCTGCTTTCTTTTTTTCCAACACTTCTTCCATTGTTCGGCTGCTATTTTTACCCGATTTCACCTCAATTGCATAGGTATGCTGTCCCTTAATAGACTTCACATAAAAGTCAATCTCATAATTTCCCCATGTGGCAAAGGCAGGTGTCTCCAACGCAATCTCCCTTGGAAATGAAATTCGGCGGCGCAGATCCAGAAATACAAAGTTTTCATTCACTACTCCCTGTATATCTCCCTGAGCACAGCCTGTCTGAACCAGAAAATAAGTTGTCAGCCCCAGATCCATAAAGAACGCTCTGGATTTTGCCTTATATGATAAAATATCGCAGCCTGTCAGTTTTCCCGCAAATCCTATGATCCCGGCGCTGTGGAGCCAATCAATGGCACGGTTTACAGACGCTTTGGAAAGGTTGCTGGAGTATTCCTTAACTGCAATACTCTGCAGTTCCTCGCTGAAACTATCAGCATCTAACCCTTTTTTCTCTTTCACAAGGATTCTGGCAATACTGGTAAAGATATTTTCATAGGTATCATATTCCAGAATATCCTCAAAATATCGTCTGCTCTCATTGGCAAACAGATGGACAATCTTTTCAAGAACTGCCTGACACTTCTGTATATCCTTCTGATCAAGATACGATAATACCACTGCCGGATATCCACCAATCGTGCAGTATATCTGGTAAAGCTCTCCTAATTCTTTATAAACTGCTTCCTTACTGCCTCCATAAAGATCCAAATGGTCATACAGCTCCCATTTTCCCATTGCCAAGAGAAATTCTTCAAAACTCAGCGTCTGTATTTCAATGGAATCCAAATCTCCAGAAGAATACTTAAACTCCTTGTTCAAAACCCGGCCCAGATAGCTTCCCGTTATAATAAAATCACTGGCCAGTTGGCGGGTAAACTCACGGATTCGGTTATAAATCTCTGCCGATTCCTGAATCTCGTCAATAATAACAACTGTATCCGGCGAATCCTTAAAGGATGGATCATATCTGCGGATCAGTTCATAGACCGGATTTTCATAACGCTTCCCATGCTTCATCTCCTGCCAAAGTTCTTCATAATCATTTAAAAAGAGTTCTCCTGAAAGTTCTAACAGGTTGATATAGATTTTCTGACTGTATTCCTTATCTGCAAACTTATTTACAAGGTACGTCTTTCCTACCTGTCTTGCACCAGATACCTCCAACGTAGAGTGTCCGGCATTTTTCCTCCATTCAACAAGCTTTCCATATGCAGACCGTTCCAGCTCAATTTGCATAACCTCACCTCTTTTTCAAACACTGTTTCCATTATAACAGACTCTTATACAAATTCCTATGGAAATCTTCCTGTATCATGCCTCCTCTGCCTTATCTTAAAAAGATCTCAATAATAATCTTAATCAGACGCATTTTCTCACCTCCTCTCCCTGTGCAGCTGATCTATGCCGTCTGGAGAAGAGAGTATGCCCGGTCGATCATAGGATTCCCCTCAATGGTACGGGAAAACAGGTTTTCGCGATAAGTGCTCCGCTCCCTCAATGGTTTGGAATGCGTAGCAAAATCAGATACTGCATTTACAAAATGATAACCATTCTTTCCAATATGCTTTAAATCAGGTGCCTCAAAATACCGGGCTTTTACGTCCTCCTTCATGCGGAGCAGGTTCTTTTTCTGCTGCTCTGTGGCGTTGTCTGCCAGAGGGAACAGGGTATTAATGTACTCATAGACCTTTTGATCAGAAAGCCGGATCTGATTTAATCGGTCTATGCTGCGCCCAAGCTCTGCCATATACTTATCTGCATACAGCAGCGTATAACGGGCGTCATCCAGCTTCCCGTTAATATTCCCTACATGATTGGCAGACCAGCTCCGTTTTGCATTTGAAAGAGCCAGATTCAGCGTGTTTTGACATACTACACGGATTGGTGTCATGGCTGCCTTAATTGCTCCCGTTCCATCATGTGAGTTCATGAATACAAGATAAGGCGTGATCTCGTCCCCGCTGATAATATAACGCTGTGGCAGCTTTGCCAGTATCCATGTTCTTCTGCCTCCCTGCAGAGATCCTGCAGTTTCATAGGTGACGCCCTCACCTTTCCAGTCAAGCCCAGCTACCTTCAAAGCCTCCTGCGATCCCGGTGCATTCTCCACACAGGTTCCCAAACCGTGCCATGGGGCTACCCTCGTGTAAAACATAGTTTCAACTTCTGCTGACATAAATTATACCTCCTTAAATGTGATCTGTACTCATTAAAAGTACATTGTTTGATTACTTGATTCAGGAGTATAATATATATGTGAAATACACAATCAGCCAGATTTTTAATTAAGTATGCTTGCGTTTTTCATTATATTTACTTATAATAATATTAGAAATACAGCCCTTAAACAATCTAAATATATTATATAAAGGAGTGTTGAACATGGCAGACGCTGTAAATGTAAATTTTAGATTAGATAAAGATGTAAAACAGGCCATGGAACAGGCTTGTTCTGATTTAGGCCTCTCCATGAGTGCAGCTTTTACAATTTTTGCGAAGAAAGTTGCCCGAGAGAAACGAATTCCTTTTGAGGTTTCTGTTGATCCTTTCTATTCTGAAAACAATATTCGTTATTTGGAAAAGAAAATGGCGGAATATAAAGCAGGCAATTTGAAATTAGCAGAACATGAGTTAATAGAGGATTAGATTATGCAGATAAGAATCATACAATGGGATTTTGATGCATGGGAAGATTACCTTTATTGGCAGACTCAAGACAAAAAAATGTTAAAACGAATTAACCAGCTTGTAAAAGACATCCGCCGTAACCCATTTGAAGGAATTGGAAAGCCTGAACCATTAAAGGGAAACTTAACCGGATTTTGGAGCAGACGAATAGATGATGAACACAGACTTGTCTATATGGTTGAAGATAACAGAATAATTATTATTTCATGCAAAGGGCATTATACAAATTAAAAGAGGGAATATTCCTCTCCAAGCCGTCAGGAAAGTTAATGTAAAACTCAATTTCACTTAAAATAAAATCCTTCATCTTTACGGTCAGTTCCGAAAAATGAAGGATTTCTATTTTCACGAACAGAAAATTGCTATTAAAACTTATTCAAACCATTAATAACTATTATATCGTCCTGAAATATGGCGCTCAAAATAATACTGCACAATTTTAACACTAGTATTATGACAATATTAAAAGGAAGAGACGTATGGGAAAATTTCATGAAGAAAAAATAGAACTAATAAAAAAATATTTAGGTGATATTGCAACAAATACCGGATATCACATTAAAGGAGATATTCCATCAAAAAAAATAGATGCTGCAATCAATAAATTTGCTTCCGGATTGGATCGAACGACCGTTATTGCTTTTTATGACACAACTGTTTGGGGTAGTGGTAAAAATGGATATATTTTTACCGATGATAAAATTTACTATCTTGAGACATTAGAAAAACCTAAAAAGTTATGGTATGAGGATATAAAGCAGCTAGAAATTACAAAAACTAATAAAAAAGATTGTGATAGAGAGTTAGTAGTCACGCTTAACGATGACTCTACTATTGTTTTTACAAGCTGTTTTTTAAACAAAACGCCATTAATGAACTTTCTCAATGAAATTAAGGATTTTGATATACGTGAATCTAAGAGACAGCAAAAAATATCCTTTGATAAAAAACATAACATTGCTTCTGAGGCTGGTGGTTTAGGCATTGGCAACTTTCAAATTGTCAATAATCAATTTGAGGAAGAAAAATTCCACTCTCGACAAGGACATGGATTTGCTGCAGAAAGAGCCAATCATCTGTACGATAAATTGACTGGACATAATGCAAAAATAGTAGGTGATGATAATGCAAAAAATGGTGCAGACCGTATTGTCGATGGCGTATATATACAATCGAAATATTGTGCGACAGGCTCCCGATGTGTGAATGAATGTTTTGAAAACGATGGTAAAGGTGCTTTCAGATATATGAATAATGGAAAGCCTATGCAAATAGAAGTTCCGTCTGATAAGTATGATGATGCAATAAGGGCTATGGAGGAAAAAATCCGTCGTGGACAAGTAGAAGGTGTTTCAAATCCAGAGGAAGCGAAAAATATTATTCGCAAAGGTCATTTTACCTATGAGCAAGCTCGTAATATTGCCAAGGCCGGCACCATTGAATCTCTTACATATGATGCAGTAAATGGAACAATCGTTGCAGCTACTGCATTTGGCGTAACTGCGATGATAACATTAGCTACTTCTGTTTGGAATGGTGATGATTTTGACGATGCACTCAAATTAGCTACCTACTCAGGACTCAAAGTTGGCGGTACGGCATTTGTAACCTCAATTTTAGCCAGCCAATTATCAAAGGCTGGGTTAAATAGTGCTCTGGTTGGAAGTTCAGAAGCTATAGTTGCCATAATGGGGCCTAAAGCTTCTGCAATTTTAATCAATGCGTTCAGATATGGTTCAAAACCAATTTATGGTGCGGCAGCAATGAAAAGTGCGGCAAAACTGTTACGTGGAAATGCTATTACAGCCGGTGTTACTTTTGTTGTCCTTTCAACGATTGATGTGGCCGACATATTTAGAGGCAGAATTTCTGGAAAGCAATTATTTAAAAATCTAACAAATACAGCAGCCACTGTTAGTGGAGGTACTGGTGGCTGGATAGCTGGAGCTGCCACAGGATCAGCTATTTTACCTGGAATAGGTACTGTTGTGGGAGGTTTGGCTGGTTCTATATTAGGAGGTGCTGCAGCAGGAAAGGTAACTAATACAGTAGTAGGGGTATTTGTAGAAGATGATGCTGACGAAATGGTTAAAATTATTGAAAATGTATTTACAGAAATGGCTAGTGAATATCTGCTAAGTCAAAAAGAAGCAGAAAAATCAGTCGACTGTTTACGTGATAAACTTGATGGAAAGACATTAAAAAATATGTATGCCAGCAGTGACAAGAAAAAATTTGCACGAAATCTTCTAACTCCCATTATCGAAAGAGAAATTTCATGCCGAACTATGATTCCTGCTCTTACTCAAACTCAAATGATTTCCAGTATCAAGGAAGTCCTTGAAGAAATAGCGGATACAGTGGAAGCAAACCCTTCATTGGTAAATGCCTAAGTTTCTTTAAGAAGGCAAAACTTTCTGGCTTTGCCCTCGATCTTTATGAGATGATCTGAAGCGCTGGAAAGACAACTGGGACGCAATTTCTCCAATTTCAAGTTTTCAGCTACGTTCGCAAGGTCATTTATACGATGAATGCGATAGAATCGCTAAATTCCACCTATTCAGAAGCTGAACCACCAAAGAAGCGTGTTTCCAAGCGATACAGCCCTGCTAAAAGCGCTGTATCTGGCTACTTTTGAAGCTACGAAAAGATGGACTACTACCATCCGGGACTGGACGCAGGTCTATGGAGAACTGAGTATCATGTATGAAGGACGGCTTCCGAAATAAGGAAAAATAAGCGGAAAGACAGGCGGCAAGCCGCCTACTCTTGATATGCATGGAAGTACCTGTTCCCTTATAACATCCGCTCTTCATCCAGAGAGGCAGCAGCTTCGCCAGAACGCTAAACAGGAGGCGTCCGTCATCACTGGAAAGATCTACCTCCCACAGGTCTTCTATCAGTTTAATTCTATAGCGTATGGTATTGACATGGGTATAAAGCTTATCTGCTGTTTTCTGATAATTAAACCGGCATTTTACAAAGGTTCTCACCGTCATTGCCAATACATCTCTTTTTTCCCTGTCCATTTTATTTAACAATTCGTCCATTTCCCCAAGCATCTGATTAATGGGCCAGGAATTTTCCGGATAATTTAAAAGCCGGTAAATTCCCAAATCCTGATAATGGCAGATCCGCTCCTCATATTCCAACAGCCCGGCTACATAAGCTGTGCTTTCAGCCTCTGAAAAGGCCCTGACTGCCTGGGACAGCCCGCAGCTCCGGCTGACTCCCACCCGACAGCGCTTTCCTGCACCGTCTAAAATAGACAGAAGTCTGCGGCTAAAGTGTTCGATGTCTTCTGTAGAGACAAAAAGGCGCATGCCTCCCTCCCTGGAAAAGCTGTAGCACAGCTTCTGGGGAAAATAATGGTGAAGCAGATAGGACAGATATTCTGTTTTCCCTTCTTCGTTTTTCCTCTTCTCCAACTCCTTCAGTGCCAAAGCATAACCCTGCCTGGGGAAAAATTCCATTTGGGACGAATCCGGCTGTTTTCCATGGCACAGCATATCAATGGCCGCCTCAATCTGCACAGAACGTCCCTTATAATCATCAATACCGGAACACAAAACAGCCCCATAGTCAAGAATAAGAGCATCTGACAGTTCAAACTGCCCCTTTTCTCCAATAAGGCAAAGTGTACCTGAAGGAAGGCCGTTTTTGAACAGCTCTGTCTTTAAAAGCATTTGGTCTGAATGAGAGGAAGAGCAGAGGCTCACATGGGACGGGAAACTCCTTGAAGGCTCTCTGAGCCAGTAGGCAGGATAAAAAATCTCTTCGTTCAGCATGGGAACAGCCGGCCTGACGAAGGTATCCTGTCCGGCAATGAGAACCACCTGGCAGCCGGTCCAGTAGTAAATCCCCTCTAAAAGATCATTCATACCGCTGGTATAAAACCGGTTTCTAAGTTCCTCCATCACCCGTTCCCACGATTTCACCTGCCCGTCTGCTCTGGATCCATCGGCCAGCAATCCGGCAGCTCCACGGCCTTTTATCTCATCCAGCCATCTTTCCATCTCATCTTCCCTGTCCCAAAAACAGCCCGTACATAAAACCATCTGATCCCGCAGATCTTCCTCATGACCGTCAAGCGACAAGCCTGTTATTTCCTTTTTATAAAATGGCGTCTGAAAACGGCATCTGGCAAAGACTCCGTACTCAGCCGCACAGGCAAGCTTTAATCTCATTTTCAGCGCAGCTCCTTTCCCTACAAAAATATCTCCTATTTTTTGTAGTCTGACTGCCACCCAGCTGTGGTATATTCATTTTGGGCACAATGACATATTTTTGTCAATATTTTTGATTTTATATGTGTATTTATACTATTAGAAACAAGGAGGTTGAAAAACTTATGGGAGAAAATAAAAAATCGGTAACCATCACCGTCAACGGTGATGTGTACCACCTGAATGTGGGCAATCATGTAGGCGATATCGCCCCGGCAGACACCTTGGCAGAGACGCTACGTGAGCGACTGCTGCTGACAGGAACCAAAATTTCCTGCGATGACGGTGCCTGCGGCTGCTGTACGGTTATTATGAACGGAAAACCTGTCCCTTCCTGCACGGTGCTGACGATCGAATGCGACGGTGCAGAGATCCGTACCATTGAAGGACTGCAGAATCCCAAAACAGGGAATCTTGACCGGGTACAGCAGGCTTTTCTGGATCAATCTGCCTTTCAGTGCGGATACTGTACGCCCGGAATCATCATGGCAACAGAGGCTCTTTTGGAAGAAAATCCCCATCCCAATGAAGATGAAATCAAGGAAGCTCTGGCAGGAAATTACTGCCGGTGCATCAGTCATTATCAGGTATTAGAGGCTGTAAAGCAGGCTGCAAAAGAAGGGAGCGAATAATATGGGCAAAGAATTCAGATATGTGGGCAAGCCGACTCCCCGGATAGACGGCAGGGCCATTGTAACAGGTTCCGCAGAATATGCCAATGATATTCATGTGCATGGCATGCTCTATGGACGGATCAAAATGAGCCCCCATCCCCATGCAATGATCACCAAAATAGATACAGCCCGGGCTCTGGAGCTTCCCGGCGTACGAGCAGTTCTGACCTATGAAAACTGCTTTGACTGGATCACGGGAATGCCAGCACAGAAGCTGATCCTGGACCGCCATGTGCGCTTTGTAGGCGACCCGGTTGCGCTGATCGTAGCCACCAGCAGCCGCATTGCAGAGGAGGCCGCAGACCTAATCCAGGTGGAGTATGAGCTCCTTCCCGCCGTCTATGACCTGGACGAAGCCCTTGCTGATGATGCGCCCCAGCTGTATGAGCAGTTCCCACACAATATCATTGAGCGCGGCTGCCCTCCCTTTGGCCCCAAGGCCCTCCAGGAGATTGTAATGGGCGATGTAAAGAAGGGCTTTGAAGAATGTGCTGTTGTAGTAGAAGACGCTTCCCGGTATGAAACCATTTCCAATCCCCTTCCCGCCGAAAGCCCGGGACTGGTTGCCTGGTGGGACGGCCCTTCTCAGTGCACTATGAAGGGCAGCTTCCAGAGTCCGAATATCCAGAAGATGATCATGCAGCTGGCCATGCCCGGCGTAACAGTCCGGGTAATATCTGCAAATGTAGGTGGAAGCTTTGGAAGCAAAAACACCGTTCCCATGGAAGGCCTCTACTGTGCTGCTCTGGCAAAAGCCACCGGACGGCCTGTTAAGCTGGTTCTTTCCAAAGAGGCCCATCTCTCCACCTATATGCTCCGCCTAGGCAGCCGCCTCACTGCCAAAATAGGTCTTCTTCCTGATGGCACTGTACACGCCTATGAAGGCACCTGGCTGGTAGGCTCCGGCGTTCACTCTGATTTCGGACAGGGCCAGATTGCGAACGGACTGGGCCGGGCCATGCTGCTGCTTAACAAATGTAAAAACTGGAATTACCAGCCTCACCTGATTGCCACCAACCGCTGCCGTTCCGGCGGTATCCGCGGCTTTGGCGGACAGGAATCCTATGCATCCCTGGTTCCCATCCTTTCCATGGCCATGGCAAAGCTGGATCTGGATCCCGTTGAATTTTTCAAAAAGAATATGTGCGATATCAACGGCGGCTACTACTGGGTAGAAGGCCACTGGTGGGAAAATCATTTCCTCAGCTACAATGATGTAATGGATCATGCGGCCAAGCATTTTGGATGGAAGGATAAATTCAATGGCTGGCTCAAGCCCTATAAAGTTGTCGGAAACAAGCAGTACGGCGCAGGCTGCTGCGTTCATGGAAGCGCTGACTGCGGAATGCTCCATGGCGAAGCCTTTGTAAAGCTGGACGGCTGGGGCACTGCCAGTATCAATGTCTGCATTGCCGAGTCCGGTATGGGACAGCGATCCGCTGTTGTGAAAATGGCGGCTGAAATATTAAATCTTCCCCTGGATAAGGTAACCATCTCTACCCCTGACAGCCAGGATAACCCCTGGGACTGGGGACTGGCCGGCTCCAGAGGAACCCTTGTCTACGGACACATGGTGGGAGATGCTGCAAGAAGCGCCAGAACACAGCTTCTGGAAGCAGCTGCCGGTATTCTGAACTGCCCGGCTGAACTTTTAGACACCAGCGACGGTATTATCTTCATGAAAGATAATCCGGAGGTCAGTCTTCCCTGGATTGCTGTTTTAGGCCCTATGAATACCATTACCGGACACGGCGTATTTGAAATGGATCACTCCAAGCCCTGCTTTATGATCTCCTTTGTAGAAGTAGAGGCAGATACAGATACCGGCGATATCCGGATCGTCCGGATTGTAGAGGGAACGGACGTCGGACAGGTAATCGACCCATTTTCCCTGAAAATGCAGCTGGAGGGCGGACTGGGAAGCTGCGGAAGCGACACTGCCCTGAATGAGGACATGGTTCTGGATGAAAAAACAGGCAAATTTCTCACCAATAACCTAGTAGATTTTAAATGGAGAGTGTTCCCTGATCTTCCAACCTTTGAAACCCATATCGAGGAAACGTCCAATGACCTGAGCGCATTCGGCGGAATCGGAGTCGGTGAAATCTCAGGCGCCCCCCTTCCAGGCGCTATTATGATGGCTGCCTCCAATGCACTGGGGGTTCAGCTGATGGATTATCCTCTCACACCGGATCAGATTCTGAAGGCATTAGGAAAAGCGAGGTGAATATCAGATGAAAAATTTCAACCACAGGGATGCCGAGAATTTAGAACAGGCTGCCGGCATTTTAAAGGAAGAACCGGGCCGTGCAAAAATCATTGCAGGCGGAACAGACCTTCTCAGTGTATTAAAGCATAAATTAGAGCCGGATTATCCGGAAACCATTGTAAATATCAAATCCATTGAGGGCTTAAATCACATCACAGCAGACGAAAACGGCCTGCGCATCGGCGCCACGGCAAAGCTCTGCGACATTGCCGCTTCCCCTCTGGTACAGGACGGTTACGGCGCTCTGGTAGATGCTGCCAAAAGCGTAGCCACTCCTCTAATCCGCAATCTGGCTACCATTGGCGGAAACCTCTGCCAGGAGGTTCGGTGCTGGTACTACCGTTATCCCGATGAAATCGGCGGACGAATCAAATGTCTGCGAAAAGGCGGGGACACCTGCAACGCCATGACCGGAGAAAACAAAAACCACTCCATCTTTGGTGCTAGGAAGGTAAATTTAAGCGGCTGCTCCTCTAACTGTCCTGCCCATGTGGACATTCCCGAGTACCTGGCCAAGCTCAGGGCGGGCGATATGGAAGGAGCGGCAGCCATCCTGCTGACCTCCAACCCCATTCCTGCCATTACCTCCCGTGTCTGCACCCATTTCTGTCAGATGAACTGCAAGCGCAGCGAATATGATGAGCCTGTAAATATCGGTGGCATAGAACGATATGTAGGCGATTACATTCTGGAGCACAGCGATCATTTTATGGCGCCTCCCACAGAAGAAAGCGGAAAACAGGTGGCCATCGTGGGTTCCGGCCCTGCAGGGCTGACTGCAGCGTTTTATTTAAGAAAACAGGGCCACCGTGTACGGGTTTATGACAAAATGGAAGAAGCCGGAGGACTTCTGCGCTATGCAATCCCGGAATACAGACTGCCTAAAGAAATTGTGAAAAAGCTAATCCAGGCTCTAGAGCACATGGGAATCGAATTCCTCACAGGGATTGAAATTGGAAGGGATCTCCCTGTTTCCAAGCTGGTAGAACAGTATGACAGCGTATTTCTCAATACCGGCGCATGGAAACGTCCCCTGATCGGACTGGACGGAGAAGAGCTTACTACCTTTGGACTGGATTTTCTCATTGAAGTCAACCAGTGGATGGAAAGCAAGATTGGAAAGGACATTATCGTAGTAGGCGGCGGAAACGTTGCCGTTGATGTAGCTATTACTGCCAAGCGTATGGGTGCAGCCAACGTAGTCATGGCCTGTCTGGAGCCGGAAGATCAGATGCCGGCCAGCGCTGAAGAACTAAACCGGGCCAGAGAAGAAGGCATTACCATCCTGCCTTCCTGGGGACCAAAGGAAATCCTGAGGGATGGAAAAGACATTGTGGGGCTTGTTTTAAAGCGGTGCACCTCTGTCTTTGATGAGCAAGGCCATTTTTCTCCTGCCTATGACGAAAGTCAGACCAGTAAGCTCCTTGGAACCTCTATTCTCATGGCGGTCGGCCAGAAAACCGACCTGTCCTTTCTGGGTGAAGAGCTGGAGCTTAAGGTAAACAGGGGTCTGATCACGGTAGATCCCGAAACCATGAAAACCAGCAGGGATAATGTATTCGCTTTAGGCGATGTTACAACCGGCCCAAAGACCGTGGTTGCTGCGATTGCGGACGGAAAAAGGCTTCTGCGGCTGTTCACAGCTTTATGACCGGTGAAACTGCGGCTGATGCGGCCCATCCTCTGGGCGGCCTGCTGACCTTTGACGCCTCCTGTACCAACCACTCCCATGGAGCCCGCCTGCCTGAACGCCCCAGGGAGGAGCGCAGCCTTCATCTGGAGGATTCCTACGGTCTTGCCTGGGAACAGGTTCAGGAGGAAGCAAAACGCTGCTTTAACTGCGGCTGCCTGGCTGTCAACCCTTCCGATGTTGCCACTGTTCTCACTGCCATGGACGCAGAAATCGTGACAAATATGAGAACAGAAAAGCTGGAAACCATGATGAAAGGATTCCTCTGCCGCCTGGTGGAAGAAGGTGAAATTGTAACAGAAATACGGATTCCTTCTTCTGTAAAGAAGTTCCATGTGGGATATGATAAATTCAGAGTTCGGGATTCCCACGATTTTGCTGTGGTAAGCGTAGCCTCTGCCTATGAGCTCCGGGACGGCGTTATAACTGACGCAAGGATTGTCCTGGGAGCTGTAGCTCCTGTTCCGCTGCGTGCAAAAGAAGCGGAGGCTTATGTTACCGGAAAACCCGTCAGTGAAGAGCTGGCCTGGGAAGCTGCCGAGATCGCCCTTTCCGGCGCCCTCCCTCTTTCCAAAAATGCATATAAAATACAGATCGCAAAAACCCTCGTTCGCAGCTCTCTGTTAAATGCCAGATAAGAGGGCTCCGGATGGATCCGCACTGCAGTATATGAAAACAGGCAGTATGGTCGCTATCAAAGCAAGCATACTGCCTGTTTCATTCGATATAGATCAAGTCCTTTTCACATTCCCGCCTGAAACAATCCCTTCATTGCAGGATAAATCTGCTTAAATACCTGATACCGCTTTTCGTATTTTTCCACCAATTCTGCCTCCGGCTCAACGGTATCAACGATCTTCACCAGCTTTTCTGCCGCTTTCTCCACCGTTTCAAATTCCCCGCAGCCAACTGCTGCCAGCATAGCGCCCCCATAACCGGGGCCTTCTTCGCTTTCAATCACATCCACCTTCAGATTCAATACATTTGCAATGATTTTCTTCCACAGGATGCTTTTTGCCCCGCCGCCGCAGATTTTGGTACGCTCAATCTGAATCCCCAGACTTCTGGCCACTTCCAGAGAATCTCTGAGTCCAAATGCCACACCTTCCAAAACAGCCTGTGTCATGTCCTCTCTTGCTGTATCCATGGTCATTCCGATGAAGGCGGCTCTTGCTTTTGGATCATTGTGAGGTGAACGTTCTCCCATCAGATAGGGCAGATAGTAAACGTGGTTTTCCCCCAGTTTTGTTATGCCCCCCTGCTCTTTTTCATACTCTGTTGTCTTTAAAATTTCATCCATCCACCACTTGTTGCAGGAGGCTGCACTGAGCATACATCCCATCAGATGGAAGTTTCCGTCTGCATGAGCAAAGGAGTGCAGTGCATTGTGTTCATCCACTCCGAATTTTTTACTGGAAATGAAAATGGTTCCGGAAGTTCCAAGTGAAATATTGCATTTTCCCTCTCCAACCGTTCCTGTTCCCACGGCAGCCGCTGCATTATCTCCGGCCCCTGCTACGACCTTCACCGCTTCCGTAAACCCCAGCTTGTCTGCAATTTCCTTTTTCAATAAACCAACCACTTCATAGCTTTCAAACAATCGCGGAAGCTGTTCTTCTTTCACTCCGCAAATATCCATCATTTCTCTGGACCAGCATTTATGCTCCACATCCAAAAGCAGCATCCCTGAAGCGTCAGAATAGTCCGTACAATGGATTCCAGTAAGCATATATGCCAGGTAATCCTTTGGCAGCATAATCCTTCTGATGCGTGCAAAATTTTCCGGTTCATTCGCTCTCATCCAGAGAAGCTTCGGTGCGGTAAAGCCTGCAAATGCGATATTGGCTGTATACTCGGACAAGGTTTCTTTTCCGATTTTTTCATTCAGATAATCTGTTTCCTTCGCTGTTCTTCCGTCATTCCATAGAATCGCAGGACGGATCACCTGATCCACCTCGTCCAGCACCACCAATCCATGCATCTGACCGCCAAATCCAATTCCTGCAATCTGTGTTCTGTCACACTCTGCTGTCAGCTCTTTCATTCCCTCCATGGTTTTTTCAAACCAGTCCTGAGGATTCTGCTCAGACCAGCCGGGATGAGGAAAATACAGGGGATATTCCTTGGATACAATTTTATGAATGGTTCCACCCTGATCCATCAACAGCAGCTTCACTGCTGATGTACCAAGATCAATTCCTATATATAACATCTTTCTCTCCCTTTATTTCCACGGATTCTCTGTAGGATATCTTACTCCCGCAGGCTGGTTATAGCCTATTTCCTCAACAGGAACTCCAATATACTTAAATACCTCAAACAGAGCCTTTCCATAATTTCCAAATGCGACTGCACCATGATGGGGGAAGTTCTTTTCGATCAGCACATGACGGTAAAATCTGCCCATTTCAGGGATTGCAAATACACCAATGGAGCCGAAGGAACGGGTTGCAACAGGAAGAACCTCACCCTGTGCAATATATGCTCTGAGCTTACAGTCAGCCGTACTCTGCAGACGGAAAAATGTAATATTTCCCGGTGCGATATCCCCCTCTAAGGTTCCCTGTGTCACCTCTTCCGGAAGAGAACGTGCCATAATCAGCTGATATTTCATTTCACAGAAGGACAATTTTTCAGACGGCGTATTTCCGCAGTGGAATCCCATAAAGGTGTCTTTATGTGTATATGGAAACTTGCCTTCTATTTCTTCTTTATACATATCTGCCGGCACATTATTGTTAATGTCAAGGAGGGTTACTGCGTCCTCACTGACCACAGCTCCGATAAACTCGCTCAAAGCACCATAGATATCTACCTCACAGGATACAGGAATTCCCTGGGCGGTCAGACGGCTGTTTACATAGCACGGCACAAATCCAAACTGTGTCTGGAACGCCGGCCAGCACTTTCCTGCAATTGCCACATATTTGCGGTACCCTCTATGCTCCTCAATCCAGTCCTTTAAGGTAATCTCATACTGTGCCAGTTTTTCAAGGATCTCCGGCTTCTTATTTCCAGCGCCAAGCTCCTCTTCCATTTCCTTCACAACCGCCGGAATCCGTTCATCTCCTGCATGCTTGTTAAATGCTTCAAACAGATCTAATTCTGAATTTTCTTCAATTTCAACTCCTAAATTGTAAAGCTGCTGAATGGGTGCGTTGCATGCAAGGAAATTTAACGGGCGCGGCCCGAAGCTGATAATTTTCAAATCATTCAAAGCAATCACCGCTTTTGCAACCGGACGGAACTCTGCGATCATATCTGCACATTCTTCAGCTGTTCCAATGGGATACTCCGGAATATAGGCTTTGATATTTCTCAGCTTCAGGTTATAGCTTGCATTGAGCATTCCGCAGTAAGCATCACCGCGGCCCTGAATCAGATTGTCCCCACGCTCCTCTGCCGCAGCCACAAACATTTTCGGTCCGTCGAAATGCTTTGCAAGCAGAGTTTCAGAAATTTCAGGCCCAAAATTTCCAAGATATACAACCAGCGCATTGCATCCTGCGGCTTTGATATCTTCCAACGCCTGTACCATATGAATCTCACTTTCCACAATACAAACGGGACATTCATAAATATCCCTATCCCCATATTTTTCCCTGTATGCTTTTATTAAAGCTTCTCTTCTGCTGACAGACAGACTCTCCGGAAAACAATCTCTGCTTACTGCTACGACTCCGATTTTCAATTCTGGCATATTTTTCATTGTATGTACCCACCTTCCTATTATTTTAAACTGTTACATTTTCACCCTTTAATCCGCAGAATGCACCTTCAATCCCAGCTTCCTCATGTGCAATCAGCCATTTGTTTTTAGCAGCAAGCAGTCTGTCTTCTCCCTCTGCCCCTGCTGCAAAATCCAGCTCCGTATTCGTTCCTTTCGGCAGCACGACCACACACCGGAAACCGTTTTCACCCTCTGCCGTACAGGGGGCATAGTGCAGCGTTGTTGCATACACTTCAATTACCGTTTTTGCCGGTACAAAAAAAGCCTCCACATGAGAAGTGTCGTATGTACCGTCTGCTTCAATATCCTGTTCCCGTCCAAGAAGCAGAACAAGATTGTTTACTGCAATGTTAATTTCAGAAGAACGATGATATTCCAGACCGTTCAGCTTTTTATTATCACCATTGCAGTATCCGATTTGAATGGGAAGGCCGCCAAATCCGCGTTTTTTCATCTCCTCTGCATCCGGCAGAGCCTCCATTTCTTCTACAGACGGAACATAGACCACATCTCTTGTTAAAGGCGTATGTTCCATTTCTGCCAACATCCCATCTACATGATATCCCGTCAGAATTTTACCGTACTTTTTAAATGATTTCTCATTTATATTCTGAATCTGCATCATTGTCTCCTTTCATATTAGAATGTTTTCTGTTAAGACCATGATAACAGTTTCATTTTATCTTATCGACCTTTTATTTATCCAAACAACTGCACTTTTTTGTCTTTTTTATATCTGTCCGGATGGATGGGACGATTCTGTTTTTCTCCGCAGATACTCGCTTGGAAGCATTCCATATTTCTTCTGAAATACCTTTGCAAAGGCTCTGCTGTTGGGAAATCCATGATTGGAAGCCACCTCACTGACGGTATGATCCGTCCGGCTCAGCTCCGCAAACGCATATTCTACACGTACACTTTGAAGATAATCCTTATAATTGATTCCTGCATATTTTTGAAACATTCTTGAAATATATGCCGGAGTATATCCAAACACCTCAGCCAGCGCTTCCAATGACAGCTCTTCCCGGTAATGCTCTTTCATATAATTCGTAATGGGAGTGAGTTTATTTAATTTTCTGTTTTGTTTCAGCAATTCATCTTTTACGTCCAATTCACGGTAGGCAGAAACAAGCAGATATAACAGCATATAATATCCGCTTTTTACCCGCATATCATATCCCGTCTCTTTTTTCCCGTATGCAGCAAACATTTCCTGAATCAGATCCACAACCTGAACATCCTGCTTTTTTGATTCATGTGTAAATCGAATGTACTGATCCCCAGTAAAATAATCAGAAAATGTTTTTAATGGAATCTGTATCACTACTGTTTTGTTTGGCTCCGGCGAATCAATGGCATGTATCTCATTTGAATTCACCAGAACAAACTCACCTGGATTCAGCTTCTGTTCCAAATCATTCAAATAAAATTTTAAATGGCCCTCAAACACCATAAAAATTTCAATGGAGCGATGCCAGTGTTTATCCCGGAAATAATTCCCCTTTTCCCCTTCAAATAAAAACATCTTAAAGGGTAAATCTTCATTTGGCACTACAATTTCGTGGTTTGACTGCATCATTCAAAACTCCTGATATTTTCATTCTTTTTACTGTCTTTGTCTTAAATGTATTGTATCAGGATACTGGCGTGAGGGCTAGGCCTGAATATAAAAATCATCCTTGCCTGCAACTTTCTCACCCCATCTCCCGTCTAAGCATATGTACCAAAAATACATTACACACACTTATGGAGGTTTATTATGAAAAAAAGAGATTTATTCGCAGCAGCAGCCGTTTCCCTTATCCTGGCAACCGGATGCAGCACCCAGCCCTCTTCTCAGCCGGTTTCTTCCCCTGAAGAAACCGTTTCCACACAAGTTTCCGAGTCCGCAGATACTCCTTGTGCTGAAGCTTCCTCTGCTGATACGGATGCCAAGACCTCAGCCATTACAGGTACCATTGATGAAATCAAGGATTTTATGTTTAACATAACAGACAGCGAGGGCACATCCTTTGTCCTGTCCTTTGACGCAACGCCAGAAGGGCTCTCTGATGTAAAAAACGGTGACACGGTTACGGTTACCTACACCGGAGAATTAAGCGAGATTGATGCGTTCACCGGAACGGTTATCTCTGTTAAAAAGGCCGAAAAATAAATCCACAGAATAAAAACTGCCACAGCCAGAACGCTCATCCGGGACATATGCCTGAAGAATCGCATTCTGACTGCGGCAGTTTATTATCTTATTTTTCTATTTGTACAAAGCCAGCCCATTAAACAGAATCACCGGATCATCATACCCGTTGTCTTTTGACAGAGAAACTTCTACTCTGATCTGATTCTGTCCGGAGATATCTACTCCAAAATAGGTTACTTTCTCATTGTGATGAATATCAGAAGATGTATAAAGTACCTGATCGTTATCCCCATAAACAGTCACTCTGGCCATAAGGCCGCTGTCAAACTGAGAAGACGAGGGGCCAAAGGAACCGTATAAAAGCCGGTATTCGCCATTGGTATTGCAGATTACATGGCTTCCTTTTCCCTTCAGCCGGATCGCATTATCCCAGCGCTCCCCGCCTCCGGTTCTGGCAGATGTGAGAATCGAATATCCCTTTGTGGAAATTCCTTCCATATTTTGAACTAACTGCTGGGTAGACGGATCAACGCTGTCAGAGGGCTCTACCGCCCCTTCCTCCGGTACCCACACTCCGTCTGCTCCAATGGCTCTTCCATCAATTACTGTATTAACCGCCATTACACCGCTTGGATACAGATAGTACCATTTTCCGCTGTCATTGTCTTTAAACCAGCCGTTTTCCATGGCTCCTGTACTGTCCATATGATACCACTGTCCGTCTATCTGCTGCCAGCCCGTTGTCACATAACCGTCATTGTCCAGATAATAATACTTTCCCTTATCCTGAATCCATTCATTGTAGGCAAACTTATTCGCACCCCGTTGATACTTCCACTGGTCATTTACATATTTCCATGTACCCGCATAAGCCGGAACTGCCAAAGCTGCGCTCAATACAGCGGCCATTGCCATTACTCCAAAACGTCTCTTCATACTGCTTCTCCTTTCCAGAAAGGCAGAGCCAATCACGGGGCGCTGCCGGGTTGATTTTCATTATAATTCAATTTGATGAATTATGCAAGAAAGCCTTGGCTGCGCCCCTGTTATTTCATAAAAATTTCATACTTACGGCCAGTTTCCGCAGGCAATTCCGTCTTTCAGCTTCAGAATCCTCTGATTGCTACTCCCCCGAAATACCAGAGTCAGATCTTTTTGGGCTTCCACAAATTCACCGTCCACCAGCACATCCAGGCATTTTAAAATTTCCTGCGTATGCTCTGTGTATACCCTGCCTCCCGGCTGCATATCTGAATCGTAAAGATAACCGCTGTAGCACCAGATATCCTTCTGCGGATATGCCCTTCGAATCTGCTTTAAAAGCTCTGCTACAGCCGGCTGGTTCTCCGGCTCAAAGGGCTCTCCGCCCAAAACGGTAAAACCCTGGATATAGGACGGTTCCAGCAGCCTGAGAATCTCTCTGCCGGTTTCCTCTGTAAACGGTTTCCCATACCCGAAATCCCAGGTTTCTGCATTAAAGCAGCCTTTGCAGTGATGCCGGCAGCCGGATACAAAGAGGCTGACCCGAACCCCCGGACCGTTTGCAATATCACATTCCTTAATATTTCCGTAATTCATACTGCTCTCCTTTCGGACCGGCCCAAAAAACGCTTACAGATGAAGCACCCTGTCTCTGATCTCCTGGGTCCGTCCCTGGTTCCAGAACTGGGTTCCGATATAGCCACAGGTTCTTCGTGCTACAAACATATGGTTCTGATCCTGATTTCCGCAGTTAGGGCACTCCCAGATGAGCTTTCCGGATCCGTCCTCCTTGATTGCCATTTCTCCGTCATAGCCGCAGCATTCGCAGTAATCGCTCTTCGTATTCAGCTCCGCATACATGATATTATTGTAAATAAACTTCATCACAGATAAAACAGCCGGAATGTTGTTCTGCATATTGGGGACTTCCACATAGCTTACCGCACCGCCCGGCGACAGCTTCTGGAACTCCGCCTCAAATTTCAGCTTGCTGAATGCATCGATCTGCTCCGATACATGGACATGATAGCTGTTTGTAATATAATTTTTATCCGTTACGCCCGGAATGATCCCGAAACGCTTCTGGAGGCACTTGGAAAACTTATAGGTCGTGGATTCCATAGGCGTACCGTATACGGAATAGCTGATATGCTCTGCCTCCTTCCACTCCTTGCACTTGTCATTGAGACGCTGCATTACCTTCAGTGCAAAGGGTCTGGCTTCCGGATCGGTATGGGACTTGCCCAGCATCCTCATACACATTTCATACAGGCCCGCATAGCCCAGAGAAATGGTAGAATAACCGTCAAAGAGCAGACGGTCAATCTTCTCTCCCTTTTTCAGGCGGGCCAAAGCGCCGTTCTGCCAGAGGATCGGCGCCACATCGGAAATCGTACCCAGCAGACGCTCATGGCGGCATCTGAGGGCTCTGTGGCACAGCTCCAGACGTTCATCCAGAATCTTCCAGAAATCATCCATATCGCCCTCGCTGGAACAGGCCACATCCACCAGGTTGATGGTCACTACGCCCTGATTGAAACGGCCATAGTATTTGTGGCTTCCGTCTGCATTTCTCTGGGAATCCTCAACAGTCAAAAAGGAGCGGCAGCCCATGCAGGGGTATACATCCCCCTGTTTTAATTCCTTCATGATCTTTGCAGAAATATAGTCCGGAACCATCCGCTTGGCCGTACATTTTGCAGCCAGCTCTGTGAGTCCCCAATATTTGGATTCCTCTGAAATGTTATCCTCATCCAGCACATAGATCAGCTTGGGGAATGCAGGCGTAATCCAGACGCCCTTTTCATTCTTCACGCCCTGCATCCTCTGTACCAGAACCTCTTCAATGATCATGGCAAGATCGTCCCTTGTCTGTCCCTCAGGCACCTCATCCAGATACATAAATACAGTTACAAAGGGAGCCTGTCCATTACAGGTCATCAGGGTAATGAGCTGGTACTGAATGGTCTGGATTCCGCTGCGGACCTCATCTCTCAGCCTGCGCTCCGTTACCTTTGAGATAATTGCCTCATCTAAGGATTCTCCGCACTCTTTGCGCTCCTCAATCACATTTTTACGGATCTTCTGACGGCTGATATCCACAAAGGGAGCCAAATGGGCCAAAGTAAAGGACTGGCCGCCGTACTGGTTGCTGGCAACCTGAGCAACGATCTGTGTGGTTACATTACAGGCCGTAAAAAAGCTGTGAGGCTTCTCGATCAGCGTCTCACTGATGACCGTACCGTTCTGAAGCATATCCTCCAGATTGATGAGGTCACAGTTGTGCTCCCTCTGTGCAAAATAATCCGTATCGTGGAAATGAATAATGCCCTCCTCATGGGCTCTCACAATCTCCTCCGGCAGCAGCACACGACGGGATAAATCCTTGCTCACCTCTCCTGCCATATAGTCTCTCTGAGTAGAATTGATGACCGGATTCTTATTGGAATTCTCCTGATTTACCTCTTCATTGATATTGTCTAACAGGGACAGGATCCCGTTATCTGTGGTGTTGGACTTACGGGTCAGCTCTCTCTTATAGCGGTAGCGCACATACTTCTGTGCCACCTCATAGCCTCTCATAGCCATGATCCCGGTTTCCACCATATCCTGAATATCCTCTACATTTACTGCGTGAGTGGATTCATTCACCTTATTTGCAATATTATCCGCAATGGCGATAATCTGATAATCATTCATCTGATGAAGACGGTCTACCTCTTCGTTTGCTTTGTGAACCGCATTTATGATTTTCTGGGAATTAAAGTCTACCTCTTCCCCATTTCTCTTAATCACATTTGTCTTAACGTCAACACTCATCCCGATCCCTCGCTTATATCTGTCATTTTATCTCATAATAATAAGCACCCCCGGTTTGTTCCTTTCTCGTCAGGAAAAACCACTATATATAGTGCCGTGTACTATACTACTACAAAATCATGTGAAATGAAAGAGGAATATTGGAAAATATTAAATTCAGACAACAGCCATTTTTCTCCCTAATAAATAGCCAAAAGCGCTGCCAGACCATCCTTTCATGGCGGCAGCGCCCGTTTTTCCTTATTCACACAGCGAAAGCGGTTTTCTGAAAATAAAATGGCCGTCCCCCTGTTTTCCCAAAAAATGGTTATCTTTTACAATTATATTTCCCCTCTGCATTACCAGCTCAATGGAACCTCTTACCTTCATTCCTTCATAGGCAGTATAGTCCACTGCACTGTGCATATGGCTATGAGTCAGCACCCATTCCTTTGAAGGGTCTAAAATCAGCAGGTCACCATCCGCTCCGGGCTGCAGGCAGCCTTTTTTCGGATACAGGCCGTAGATTCTTGAAGGCTGTGTACAGGCAATCTCCACCAGCTTTTCCAGGCTGATCCGTCCTTCCATCACGCCCTCTGAAAACAGAAGAATCATGCGTTCCTCCACTCCCGGCGCTCCATTGGGACATTTGGTAAAATCATCCTTTCCAAGCTGCTTTTCCTTTCCGTAATTGAACGGACAGTGATCCGTAGCCACTGCCTGGATTTCCCCCTCTGCAATGCCCTTCCACAGCGCTTCACAATCCTCTTTTGTGCGCAGAGGCGGTGACATTACATATTTTAATCCATCCTCATCCAGATACCGCTCCTCTGTCAGTACCAGATACTGTGTACAAGTCTCCACAAAAATGTTTTTCTGTCCCTCTGTTCTGGCCTCTTTTACTGCCTCCAGGCTTTCCTTACAGGATAAGTGGACAATATACACCGGCGCATCTCCGGCCAGCTTTGCCAGATAAAGCACCCGGCGCACTGCCTCTGCCTCTGCCAGATTCGGGCGGCTCTTGGCGTGGTAAATGGGAGCCGTATTTCCCTCTGATACCAGCTTTCCTCTTAAGAACTGCACAACCGCATGGTTTTCACAGTGAAATGCAGTCACGCCCCCCAGTTCCTTCATTTTCTTTAATACCTGAAGCACTCCGTCGTCATCAATCTTAAAATCATAGGTCAGATATACCTTTACGCTGGGAACGCCGTCCTTCATCATGTCCTCTAGCTCGTCCAGGATCTCTTCGTTCACATGCTGGCAGGTACCGTGAAAACCATAGTCGATCACTGCCTTATGATCTGCCAGTCCATGATATTCCTCCAGCTGATGATGAAGAGGGCAGCCGACCGGCCCAAAGGCCATATGATCCACAATGGAGGTGGTGCCTCCGCAGGCTGCAGCTACAGTGCCATCATAAAAATCATCCACAGCCCGGCTGGCTCCGGCTAAAAGATCCATATGGGTATGAACATCTACACCCCCGGGAAGCACATATTTTCCCGCCGCATCAATCACCTGGGCTTCTTCTTCCGACGCCGGCTCTAAATGGGTGCCAATCTGTGAAATAACTCCGTTTTCTATGCAGAGATCGCTCTGATACTGCCCCGTTTCTGATACAATCGTTCCATTTTTAACAAAAACCTTCATCTGTAACTCCTCCGTGTTTTCATTCATAGGAATATTATACCAAACCACAGGCCCGTGGGCTAGTCCCAAGTACTTTGAGTTTTTACATTTCACACTAAGCTTCTTCTGATGTTCCCCAGAAATCCACCGGTTCATAATCCTGAAGCTTTGCCAGAAACCCCCGTTTTTCCAGCTCCTCCTGTATCATATCCAGAATCTCCTCACGCTCGGCAGAAATGGTGTGATAATGGTAATTCGATGTGAGCTTCATCAGCTGAGTGGATTTTCCCTCAGAAATATCCTGCAGATACCGCTTTACGTCCATTCTGGATTTGATATTCATATCTGCCCGGATGACACCGTAAACCTTGTGATATACGAATACATCCTCCACCTTCCCGCCAAAATCCACATACAGGTTCAGTTCCTCCTCCACCTGCTCCTCTGTGTGAATGACCTTAAATACGCGGCTGCAGCTATGCTCCTCTGCCGTCACATATCCGCGGTTCGTAGAGAGGATTTCCACTCCATTGGCACGCAGAAGCGCCATATCCTGCACAATTACCTGACGGCTCACATGAAGGATTCTGGCCAGCTCCACCCCCGGAACCGGTTTTTCGCTGTTTTTCAGTATACTCAGAATCTGTTCCCGTCTTTCTGTACCGTTCATGCCCGTCCCTCTCTCTTCTTTAGACTACGTGAAGATTTTTCAGTGAAATATCCAGAATTGGTGCAGAATGCGTCAATGCACCGCTGGAAATATAATCCACACCAAGATCGGTCAGGCGTGAAATGTTCTCTTTTGTCACATTTCCGGACACCTCTACTTCGGCCCGTCCGTCAATATATTCCATGGCTTCCTTCATCTGTTCATGATTCATGTTGTCCAGCATAATAATATCTGCGCCTGCCTCAACAGCCTCCTTTACCATGTCCAGAGTCTCTACCTCTACCTCAATTTTCCGCACAAAAGGAGCGTACTCCTTTGCCATTTTCACAGCCTCTGCCACGCCTCCGGCGGCTCCAATATGGTTGTCCTTAAGAAGTACACCGTCGGAAAGGTTGTATCTATGGTTATTTCCTCCGCCTATACGAACAGAATATTTCTCAAAAATGCGGTTATTCGGTGTTGTCTTTCTTGTATCCAGAAGCTTTGTCTTAGTCCCCTTTAATAACTCTGCTACTGAATGAGTATACGTAGCAATGCCGCTCATTCTCTGAAGATAATTGAGAGCCGTGCGCTCCCCGCATAGAAGTACGCGGATATCACCGTAAACCTTTGCAAGCAGCTGTCCTCTCTTTACTTCCTCTCCATCCTCTGCAAAAAACTCAACTCTTGTGCTGTCATCTAAAAGGGCAAATACACGTTCAAACACCTGCAGGCCGCAGATAATTCCATCCTGCTTGCAGATCAGATCCACCTCTCCGGCCTGAGGCTTTTTCATAATGCTGTTTGCCGACACATCTTCGCTTGCAATATCCTCGCGCAGTGCGCTTAAAATCAGTGGATCCACATTTAATTTTAAAGTTACCTGATCGTACATCTTTCTTCTCCTTTAATCTCATTTTTCACCAGTTCGTGATACGTTTTATATAATCCGGAAAAATCCTCATACTGGCTCATATCCAATGCTTCAAACAGATGGCTGTTTCTTTTTACTTCGCATGTGTGCGCTGCCATATCGAGAGCCGCCCGCTTTGCAAATACAAGGCTCTCCAGAAGAGAATTGCTGGCCAGACGATTTTTTCCATGGACGCCGTTGCAGGCTGTCTCGCCTACTGCATAAAGCTGTTTCATAGATGTTCGGCTTTCATGACTGACTTTAATTCCTCCCATAAAATAGTGCTGAGCCGGAACTACCGGTATACATTCCTTTGTTACATCATAACCCATTTCCCTGCAATGTTCAACAATATTGGGGAAATGACAGTTCAGCTCATTTTCGGGTATGGTGCGCAGATCCTCCCAGACAAACTCTGTTCCATCTTTTTCCATCTGCTCTAAAATGGCTTTTGTCAGCAGATCTCTTGGAAGAAGTTCATTGACAAAGCGCTCTCCATTTTTATCCCGCAGTACCGCTCCCTCTCCCCGCACAGACTCAGAAATCAGGAAACTTCTCTCCTCATCTGCGTACAGTGTGGTCGGGTGAATCTGTACATAGGAAATATCCTTAAGCTCAATCTTGTGGCGGACTGCGACTGCAAGTGCGTCTCCTGTCAGATGGCGAAAATTGGTAGAATGACAGTACAATCCGCCAATCCCTCCAGTTGCCATAACCGTATAATCCGCTTCAATGGTTTCCAGGCTTCCGTCCTGTCTCTGAACCACAGCCCCATAGCATACATTATTTTCCTCAATAATATCGACCATAGACGTATGTTCCAGCAGTATAATGTTTGGCCGCCTCTTTGCCTGAGCTAATAGTGTGCTGGTAATCTCTTTGCCTGTCACATCCTTGTGAAATATGATCCTTTTCTTTGAATGAGCTCCTTCTCTGGTAAACACCAGCTCCCCATTCTCATCCTTCTGGAAATCTGCTCCAAACTGCAGCAGATCATCCACCACAGACCTGGAGGAACGAATCATAATCTCTACGGAGGCTTCATCATTCTCATAATGTCCTGCCTTCATCGTATCATCAAAAAATCCCTGATAATCGGATTCATCCTTCAGCATACACATTCCGCCCTGAGCCAGATAGGAATCATTTTCCTCTGCTCCTGCCTTTGTGATCACAGTAATCTGTCTGCTTTCCGGAAGGTTCAGTGCGCAGTAAAGGCCTGAACAGCCGCTTCCTACGATTAAAATATCTGTCTTCATATCACATTATCGGGCCAGCATCAGCATTTTTTCCAGTGGTGCTCCTGCCTGAATCCTCACTTTCTCCGGAACCTTAACCTCATTGACTTCTTCCTTTAAAACCTGCAAAACCTTTTCAGGCGTAATCAGCTTCATATCTGTGCAGATCTGATTTTCTGTAAGCGTATAAAATGTTTTATCCGGATTCTGTTTTTTCAGTTCATACAATACCCCTGCTTCTGTACCGATGATGTATTCCTTCCCATTATCCCCTGCTGCAAAATCAATGATTCCCGATGTGCTTCCTATATAATCTGCCAGCTCCAGCAAATCCCCGGTACACTCGGGATGAACCAGAAATTTCGCTTCCGGATGTTTTTCCTTTTCCTTTTTTACAGCCTCAGCGGACATAGCTGCATGAATGGGACAATAACCGTCATTGAAAATGATATGTTTCTCCGGAACCTGTTCTGCCACATATCTTCCCAGATTTCCATCCGGAATAAAGAAAATATTCTGATTCGGCAGATTCTTTACAATTTTCACCGCATTGGCCGAGGTTACGCACACATCTGAATACGTTTTAATCTCTGCTGTAGAATTGATATAGCAGACCACCGCCAAATCGTCATATTTTTCTCTCATCTCGCGGATTTTTTCCAGCTGTACCATATGGGCCATGGCACAGTCTGCCGTCGGATCCGGCATCAGAACCTTCTTTTCCGGATTCAGGATTGCAGCGCTTTCTCCCATAAATTTCACTCCGCAAAATACAATTATATCTGCAGAGGTCTTCTGAGCTGCCTTGCTCAGATAGTAAGAATCTCCAATATAATCCGCAATCTCCTGTACCTCATTCGCAACATAATAATGGGCCAGGATTACTGCATTCTTTTCCTTTTTTAAATGATTGATTTCTTCTGTTATTGACATGAGTTCCTCCATAATGCTCATTCCTCTTAAATATTCCACACAACATCAGGCATTATAGCACTCTTTTTGTCATATGACAAGACAGTAGTCATTTCAGCTGTACCGTATAAACCTACATTCACAAAAAAACGCTGCATCGCCATGAATCATGACAATACAACGTTTCTTAATGCGGGCAACAGGACTTGAACCTGCACGTCTTGGACACCAGAACCTAAATCTGGCGCGTCTGCCAATTCCGCCATGCCCGCGGATATAAAAACAGCCGCACAAGACGCATTTTCCTGTGTGACCGAATAAAAATGCGGGTGGCCGGACTTGAACCGGCACGGATGTTAAGTCCGAGGGATTTTAAGTCCCTTGTGTCTGCCTATTCCACCACACCCGCAAAACACAAATGGGGCCTATAGGGCTCGAACCTATGACCCTCTGCTTGTAAGGCAGATGCTCTCCCAGCTGAGCTAAGACCCCAAATTGCATTAAATTGTAATACATCTAATAAGATGCAAACGACCCGGAACGGGTTCGAACCGTCGACCTCCGCCGTGACAGGGCGGCGCTCTAACCAGCTGAGCCACCGGGCCATATGTTTTAATATAGTTCTTACAACTTTAGCTGGGAAGAATGGACCTTCGG